>LNAP01000003.1_pt1 | contig 276159 bp, 243 predicted proteins | sample 602601 | NCBI WGS metagenome assembly LNAP01 (sample SAMN02440304, study PRJNA202911) | soil metagenome | biome: Subtropical and temperate rainforests or woodlands; isolation source: soil samples (1 kg each in a 20% v/v slurry with milli Q water) were... ...
TATCCGCTGTACAGCGACGCTGAGCGCGAAGCCGTCGTAAAGGCCTATCCGCGCAGCGCGCAGTTCAAGGAAGACATCATTCAGGCGTTCTATGACGGGATCAAAAACAAACCGGATACCACCTTCGGCAACGTCAAGGCTGATGTCCTTGCGGATAAAGACCCCGCATTCGTGCCGGGCAATTTTTGCGAGGTGATTCGCCGGTCCGCCTGGTCGGCTTGAGCGCAGGGCTGGCATTGCCAGCCCTGAACGGATACCTTTCCGACTTTCCCTCTGTGCGCCCGAGTTCCCATGGCCCCAGCCGACAGCCGCCGACATTTTGGTATGAGCCTTAAAGGCATCAATCAGCCTTATGGCCGGACCGATATCCCTTCAGGGCCGCAGGCAGACGGCTGTCGCAGAATTGCCGTGGTAGTCCTGGAGCACTTTTCAATGATGGCTTTCACCGGCTCACTGGATGCGCTGGTGACGGCCAATTATCTGAGCCAGACGCCACGCTATGAAATCACCACCTACAGCCTGAAAGGCGGTCAGGTGCGCAGTGATCTGGGCATAGCGATTGCGACTGACCTGCCCGTCGACAAGCTGAGCGTGGCGGGTCTCGACATGCTGATCGTCTGTGGTGGCTTGCGAACCGCGTTAACGCCTGCTCCGGCACTGATCAAGAAATTGCGGCAGGCCAGTCGCCAATCGGTGCTGCTCGGCAGCCTGTGGAACGGCTGTTTCCAACTGGCCCATGCAGGCCTGCTGGACCAGCGCGAATGCACCGTGCACCCGGAAAGTCAGGCCAGTCTTCACGAACTATGCCCCGGCGTTCGTCTGCGCCCTCAGCCTTTTGTCATTACCGGCGATCTGGTCAGTTGTGCGGGCGCCAATAGCGCGCTGGGGATGATGCTGGCAATCATTCGGCGCCAGCAAGGGGCCGAATTGGTCAAGGGCATCGAGGCGATTCTCAGCTGCGATCGTGGCGCCTATGCCGAGGATATGCCCTTGGCCCGTGGCGGCCGGGATCCGGCCTTTCCGCCGCAGCTGTCGAGCCTGATCGAACTCATGGAAAACAATCTCGAGGACCCGCTGGAGCTGGATGAACTGGCGCAGTATGTGGACTTGTCTCGACGGCAGATCGAGCGTTTGTTTCAAACCTTCCTGCACAGCTCGCCGCGTCGCCACTACCTGGAGTTGCGCCTGACACGGGCACGTCGCCTGTTATTACAGGGCAATGCCTCGGTCGTGGAAGTGGCCATGGCTTGCGGTTTTATCAGTTCCCATCACTTCAGCCGGTGCTTCCGGGATTATTTCGGCTACACCGCCAGCCAGGCGCGTAGCCGGCAGCGCATCGCGAGCGATACATCCCCCTCGCAGCAAGTGCCAGCCCAGGACCCCGACCGTTAGCCGCAAGTTTTGGTACACCACCCCAAATGTCTCGGTACGCGGGCGTGTTCCAAAGCCCAAAAAAAAACCCCGAAGACGTGAGTCTTCGGGGCTTTTAATAGTGGAGGCCGAGGTCGGAATCGAACCGGCGTAAGCGGATTTGCAATCCGCGGCATAACCATTTTGCTACTCGGCCTCAAACATCAAGTGCTTAACAAGCATTCAATGCATATAAACTTGTCCGGAAACCAGAGCCAGCTACTGGCGTCCAACCCTTTGAAATCTATAGGGTTTTTCGTATTCCTGAATCAGGAATGGACGCAATTCTGTACTTGTTCGGCGGGCATGTCAAGGAATGCCATGAAAAAAATACCAGTCAGCCGTAAATGACGAAGCTGGTCAGGAATAACCCGCAATCGACCTGCTGTGCCGATTGCGGGTTTCAGGTTACTTGCCTTCGGGCAACGCGTAAGCGATGACGTAATCGCCGCGATCCTGCGACTGGCGTGCCCCGCCGGCGGTGATTACGACGTACTGCTTGCCGGTTTTAGGCGATACAAACGTCATCGGGCCACCTTGGCTGCCGACTGGCAGACGCGCTTTCCAGGCTTCTTCCCCGTTGGCGGAGTTAAAGGCGCGCAGGTAGTAATCCTGAGTGCCCGCGATAAATATCAGGCCGCCTTGGGTTGAGAGCGTTCCGCCGAGGGTCGGCATGCCGATTGGCAATGGTAGGTGCATTTTGATTCCCATCGGGCCAGTGTCCTGAACCGTGCCAACCGGCACTTGCCAGGCGACTTTCTGGGTCTTCATATCGATGGCGGTCAAGGTGCCGAAAGGCGGCGCCTGACAAGGAATCCCGGCCACCGAGAGGAAGCGGTTCTTGTTCACCGCATACGGCGTGCCTTTGAGGGGCACTGCGCCCATCCCGGTGTTCAGTGCTTCGCCGCCGGTGGAAGCCAACGCGTCTTTCTGCTGGGGCACCATCTGGTTCCACAAGCCCAGACGCATGTCATTGACGAAGATGAAACCGTGGACTGGATCAGTCGAGATGCTGCCCCAGTTCATACCGCCCAGCGATCCGGGAAAGCTTAAGGAAACGTCGGTGCCTGGCGCGGTGTACAGCCCGTCGTAGCGCATTTTCTTGAACGAAATACGGCACAACAGCTGATCGAACGGCGTGGCGCCCCACATGTCCGATTCGCTCAGGTGTTGCGCGCCAATCTGCGGCATGCCGACTGACAATGGCTGAGTCTGCGAGTATGGCTCGTTGGGGATATTGGAGGCTTTGACCGGTATGTCTTCAACGTTGGTCAGCGGTTTTCCGGTGGCGCGATCCAGCACGAAGATTTGCCCGGCCTTGGTGCCGATCACCACAGCAGGAACCTTGCTGCCGTTGGCCGTGGTGAAGTCGATCAGACTCGGCTGCATGGGCAGGTCGAAGTCCCACAGGTCATTGTGAACGGTCTGATAGACCCACTTTTCTTCACCGGTGGTGGCGTTCAGCGCCAGTACGGATGCGCCGTACTTGTGGTCCAGTGCAGTGCGCTCCACACCATAAATGTCGGTGGAGGAACTGCCCATCGGCAGAAAGATGGTGTTCATCGCCGGGTCGTAAGACATCGGCGCCCAACTGTTCGGCGTGCTGCGCACGTAAGTGCGGTCGCCAGCCGGAGCCTGTTTGTCGTCGGGATTACCCGGATCGAAAGCCCAGCGCATTTCGCCGCTGATGACGTCGAAACCACGGATCACACCACCGGGCATGTCGGCCTGAACGTTGTCGGCCACTCGGCCACCAACTACCACGGTGGTCCCGGCCATCAACGGCGGCGACGAAAGCTGGTAGTAGGAATCCGGGACGTTGCCCAGTCCGGCTTTCAGATCCACCTGGCCATTGGTGCCGAAACCCTGGCAGAACGCGCCCGTGTCCGCATCCACGGCAATCAAACGTGCGTCAATGGTGTTGGTCAGCAGGCGGCGTTGGCAGTTAGCTCCGTTCGGTACGGCAACAGACTTGGCGGGGATGCTGCCATCGGCGGGTTGGGCGACTGCCGCGGTGGCGTCGAAATACGCGAGTCCCCGGCAACGCTGCCAGACCGCCGATTTGGCGTTGATCTGGTTTTTCCACAGTTCTTTGCCGGTGTCAGCGTCCAGCGCGATGAGGTTGTTGTGCGGAGTGCAGATAAACACCTTGTCACCCACTTGCAACGGCGTCATTTGATCTTCCGCGCCATTGCCGTCGCTGACTGCGATATCACCAGTTTGATAGGTCCAGGCTGGCACCAGCTTCGAGACGTTATCGCGATTGATCTGGTCCAGCGCGGCGAAGCGGCCGCCACCCTCGTCATTGCCGTAATGCGCCCAGTTTTTCTGGGCATTGGCAGGATCAACCTTGGTCAGGCCAGGACCATCGCCATTGGCCGACACGGGATTGTGCGGGACGAACATGCCCCAGAACCCGGCAACCATGGCGATTGCCAGAACGCCGCTCAGCACGTAGCCACCACGACCACTGGCCAGACCGTTAGCCTTGCGTAGCGTCGGGTAGATCAGCGCGACCAGCAGACTTAGCACGCCCAAGGCAAACAAACGCGAAACCAGCGGCCAGAAATTCAGACCGGCATCTGCCAGCGCCCAGATCAACGTCAGGACCATCACCGTCGCAAACAGCCAGGCGCCCAGAAGACGTTGTTTGAACAACAACACAGCGCAAATGATCAAACCGAGGCCGGCGAGCAAGAAGTACCAACTGCCACCCAGTTTGGCGAGGTATCCGCCCCCTGCCGCGAAGAGCAGACCAAATACCAGCACGCCCAGGGCGACGATCCAGATGGGCCAGCGGCTCAAAGACGCCGGAGATTGAGAGTTAGTCATGTGCATGATCCTGTGACGCATGAACGCTTAAGGAGAAGGTCAATAGTTTTGAAGCGAGGCCGCTGAGTGGCCATCTGGCAGAAAAAACCGCCGGAAGACGGTTCAAGTATGGATGGCGTCAGTGGAAAGTCACGTCAAGACGACGCGCTGGCGGGACGCGCAAAACTATTAACTAACTGGTTAGTTTTGCAACGATAGCAAAAAAATGGGTTTCTGCGACAATTTGCCCTGCTCACTGGACGATAAACACTGTTGCGGGTGGCGTAACAATCGAGCTCAAAGGCTCGGCCACAGCGACTACATGACCGCCGTGCCCTGCAACGTTGGTCAGGGCAACTGGGTGAGCAGACAGCGTAACGGAGCAGACCAAAACCTCGAATCGGCACAAGTAACCGAACGAGGTATTGGGAAGTGCGGCTTGCGAATCAGCCCGCCGCAACCACGGTAATTTCTACCAGCAAATCCGGAGCCGCCAGACGCGACTCGACGGTTGCCCGAGCGGGAGCATGCCCTTCCGGCGCCCAAGCGTCCCAGACTTCATTCATTCCGGCAAAGTTGGCCTCGATGTCCGACAGCCAGACCTGCGCGCTGAGAATTCGGGTTTTATCCAGTCCCGCCTTGGCGAGGAAGTTGTCGATCTTCTCCAGCACCTGCGCGGTCTGGCCTTTGATGTCCAAGGTGCGATCGGTGGCGGTCTGGCCGCCGAGAAAAGTGAAGCCGTTGCATTGAACGACGCGGCTCATGCGCTGATTGGTTTCGATGCGTGTAATTTCCAGCATGTGAACTCCTCAATGTTGCGGGATGGTTGAAGCGGACTGCAAAGGTATCAGCGGCGTTATTGCCGCTGCTTTATCAAAACGGTCGATCGCGAAAGCATCGAGATTGATGTCGGAGTGTTCGCCCATGATCTGCTGGGCCAGACGCCTGCCCGTGCCTGGCCCCATCTGAAAGCCACTGCCGCAGAAGCCGAAGGAGTAACTCAGGTTGCTGGCCTTGCGACTGGCGCCGATCACTGGCAGGTCATCGGCCGTGAAGGCTTCGACACCCGCCCAGACGCGATTGACGCCCAGGTGTTTGAGATGCGGAAACAGATCGGTAACGGTGCGCGCGCTGGTGCCGAGCCGGGTCATATCGACTTCGCCGTGGCGCGCGGGGAAATCCAGCGCACCAATCAGCTTGCCGCCAATCACCACCGTGCCGTTGGCGAATTGCTTGAATGACAGTGACCTGCCCGTTGCCCCCAAAACCGGCGCGCAGAACGGCGCGACCCGGTGCGTGACCATTAACATCAAGCCTTCTGGATGCACCGGCACCGCTTCGCCCACCTGCGCCGCCAACTCTCCCGCCCAGGCACCGGCAGTGACCACCAGATGTTCGGCGCTGAACACAGCCTTCGCCGTGGTGACTTTCCACTGACTGCCAGTCTGTTCGATAAGCAGCGCGGCACAGTTCTCGTGCACTTGAACGCCAAGCTTTTCGGCCGCCAGCCTGAATGCAGTCACAGTTTTATAAGGCACTGCATAGCCATCGTCCTTGACCCAGATGCCGCCGACCACGTGTCGGGCCACGGTGGGAATGATGTCGAACACCTGCTGCTGATCGATCAGCACTTCATGGCTGAACCCCAACGCCTGCAGGTGCTCGACACGTTGCCTGCATTCCTCCAGCTCAGCCGGGTTTTCCGCCAGTTTCAACTGGCCGCTGGGCACGAAGCCGCCATCGTCGCCCAGCACATGTTTCAGTTCATGCCAAAGCTCCCGGGACGAAAGCGCCAGGGGGATTTCAGGCGTATGTCGACCTAACGTGCGTACGCCGCCGGCGTTTACCCCGGACGCGTGACGCCCGCAATACTCAGCTTCCAGAACCGTCACCTTGACGCCCCGTTGAGCCAGATGAAATGCGGTGCTCAGCCCGTGAATGCCGCCGCCGATGACCAATACGTCGCCCTGACGACGGCTTGACTCACTCACCGGCCAACTCCCCCAGCGTGATGGGTTTGATTGGCGGGCGAATCCGGTAATAACCGACTTCGGCTGCCGACACGCCGCGCGCCTTGGCAATGACTTCGGTAACGGTCAGGCCGCACATCCGGCCCTGACACGGCCCCATTCCGCAGCGTCCAAACGATTTGGCCTGATTCGGTCCGGCGCAGCCCAAGGCAACGAAACCGCGCAGATCACCGGCGGTGACCTCTTCGCAACGACAGACCATAACGTCGTCCGCCGGTATCCGATTTTGTTCTTTCGGTTGATACAGCGCGTCGAGAAATGGCCGGATTCTGAGATTGCTCTCAAGTTTGCCGCGCAGCGGCGCAGCCTGTTGGTCACGTTGCGCCGTGCTGATTGTCGCCAGTTGCGCAGCCATTCCAAGCGCCGCCAGTTGCCCTTGCACCGCTGCCGCCTGAGCGCCACCGATGCCAGCGCCGTCTCCGGCGACATAAATGCCCGGCACATCCAGCTCGCCCCAAGCGTCGACCACCGGGCTGAAACACAATTGGTCGGTGTCCCACTCATGCCTTGCGCGCAGCGACTGGCTGAATTGAATGTTCGGCACCACGCCCTGATGCAGCAGCACACATCGGCTGGCGATGCGCACGGATTTGCCGCCCGCGGTAAACGTCAGCGCCGTAGCGGCCTCCTCGCCCTCAACTGCCAATTGCTCGGCGCCGGTGTAGTGAGCAATGCCCGCCACGCGCAGGCTGCGCATCAATTCCAGCCCTTTGCGCAGATACGGCCAGGCGCGCAGCGCAGCAAACAGATGACGCCGTGCGCGCCAGTAATCCTCCGGCCGGGTGGTATCGACCAATGCCTTGATCGGCACGCCAGCGCGCAGGTATTGCCAGCCGAGCAGGTACAACAGCGGTCCGCAGCCCGCCAGCACCACCGGTTCGCTGGGTGCCAGCCCCGAACTTTTCAACAGAATCTGCGCCGCACCAGCGCTCATCACCCCCGGCAGCGTCCAGCCGGGAATCGGAAACGGCCGTTCCATGGCGCCCGTGGCGAGCAACACAGCCTTGGCGTTCAGGGTGTGCAAGCAACCGTCGCGCAAGTAGCTGACCTGATGATCCCGGGTGACCTGCCATACCGCCGCGCCCTTCTCATAACGCACCGTCGATGATGCCAACGCCTGGGCCAGTTGATTGCCGTGCGCGTAATCCGGGCCAAGCATGTCCCTGCGTGACAACGGTGCCAGGGTGATGCCGCGATAAATCTGCCCGCCCGGACTGCCCTGCTCGTCCAGCAACACCACGCCAAGACCGAGACCGGCCAGTGCCACGGCGCCGCTCATGCCCGCCGCACCTGCGCCAATCACCACCACATCAACGGTTTCGGGGTTCATGACTGCACCTCCATGAGGTCGACGTTCGTCGCCTGAAAAATCAAGTCACGGGCGCCTTCCTGCGAGCGGATACGCATGCCTTCGGCAACCTCGATCAGGCAACTTTGCCGATTGGGCACGCCGTCGATGTCCACCAGACACTCGAAACACACGCCCATCATGCAATACGGCGCACGGGGTGCTTCGCTGACCGGCGTCGCGCGAAAACGATTGATGCCGGACATCAGCAACGCCGCTGCGACACTGGTCCCAGCCGGTACGGTCAAGGTTTGCTCATTGAAGGTCAGTTTCACGGTGCGCGTCGCCCTGACTTCGCTTGCAACGGGTTGAAACAGCGGATCAGTGCGCATGGGAAAACACCTTGTCAGTTAAAAAACGCTCGCCGGTAAACACCGCCAGCTCGTCGGGTTGCGCGCCGCCCATGATCCACGGCGCAATGCGCAATGCGTGAGCAGCGGCCAGCGTCACACCGCTGTGGCACGTGACCACGAACGCGCCGGGATGAACGGCGGATTGCTGATAGATGGGAAAACCGTCCGGGCTCATGACCCGCAACGCGCCCCAGGCGCGAATCAGGCGCACATCGCGCAGCAGCGGAAATGTCGAAACGCCGCGTCTGGCGATAGCTGCCAGCACCTGCGTGGAAGTGCCGTCATCGAAACCGACCTCCTCCATCGAATCACCCAGCTGCACCGTGCCTTCGTCGGTCTGCCGAACGTTGATGGTTGGGTAATCAAGAAAGGGCCGGACACGTTCACTGATCAGCACCTGACCGCGATTCGGTGCAACCGGCGCGTGCAGGCCGACTTGCTTGGCCAGGTTCGGATTGCCCAAGCCAGCCGCCAAGACAATGCGCGGCGCGATAAAGCGCCGTTGCCCTGCGGTGACGCGGAACTCGCCTGGCGCGCAGTCAATGCGGTCGACCTGCACACCGCCATGCAACCGCGCGCCTTTGGCCTGAGCCGAGGAGTGCAACGCGCGCAACAATTTCAATGGATTGACGTGCCCGTCCTGTGGCGTGTAGCTGGCACCAATCACCGCCGGGCCAATCAACGGCAAGCGCGCCTTGAGCTCAGCGGCATCAAGCATCTGGTACGGATAATCACCCAACGCATCCTGCAGGGTTTGCAACCGCGACTGCCGCTCCAGCATTTCTTCGTCACTGAAACACATGTGAAATCCGCCCGGCTGCCGCAGTTGCACATCGACGCCGCTGTCTTCCAGCAGCGCTTGTGCCAGAGCCGGCCAGCGCGTCGCCGATGAACGGGTCCAGCGCGAGTAATCCGGCAGGTCGTGGCCTTTGCCTTGCACCCAGACCAGACCGAAATTGCCACGCGATGCGCGAAATGCATCGTCGCCCTGATCCAGAACCACCGTATCAGCACCGCTGCGCGCCAGCCCGTAAGCCACCGCCGTGCCGACCAGCCCGCCGCCGATGACGATCACGTCGGACTGCGTGACGCTATTGATGTCCTGACTCATTTACCCTCTCCAATCAACACCCGATCCAGGCCCACCATGCGATCGAGCACCAGCATCAGCAGCAAGGTGCCAACGATCAATACCGTAGAAACGGCAGTGATCAGCGGATCAATGGTCTGGGAAATCTGGTTGTACATCGCCACCGGCAAGGTCGTGGTGCCCGGCGTGGCGACGAATACGGTCATGGTCAATTCGTCGAAACTCTGGATGAACGCCAGCATCCAGCCGCCGATTACACCGGTGCGGATGCGTGGCAGTACCACCCGGTAGAACGCGGTCCAGCGACTGGCGCCCAGCGACAACGCCGCCTGTTCGATATCGCGCTCAAGGCCGATGGTCGACGCCAGCGTCAGACGCAATGCATAAGGCAGGACCACAATCACGTGGGTCAATGTCAGTGCCCAGAACGATCCACCAATCTGCGCCAGGGAGAAAAAGCGCAGAAACGCGATCCCCAACACCACCGACGGAATCATCAGCGGCGAGAGCAAAAAGCCAGTCAATGCGCCGCGTCCGGGGAACTCGTACCGACTGATTGCCAATGCCGCAGGAATTGCCAGCAACGCAGCAATGGTCGCCGAAGCCAGCCCCAGCTTGATCGACAGCGTGAATGCGTCGAGCATTTCCTGGTTGTCCAGCAACGCCCGAAACCAGCGCAACGACAAACCGTCAGTGGGCAGCGACAAATAACCCTTGTCGGTAAAGGCCATCGCCATGACCACCAGCAAGGGGGCGACGATGAAGGTGACGAAACACACATGATAAAGCTGCGAGAAAAATCCGTTCTTGTGCATGGCGGCCTACTCGAAGACTTGCTTGAAGCGGCGCTCGGCCAGCTTGCTGCAACCCAGAATGATGATCAGATTCGCTACCAGTAGAAGCATCGCGATGGCAGCGCCGAGGGGCCAGTTGAGAGTGCCGAGAAACTCGTCGTAGGCCGCTGTCGCGACCACTTTCAAGCGCCGACCGCCGATGATTGCCGGGGTGGCGAAAGCCGATGCGGCCAGGGCGAAGACGATGATCGAACCGGACAGGATGCCGGGCATGATCTGCGGCAGGATGATCCGTCGGAACACGGTCAAGCGTGAGGCACCCAGCGACAATCCGGCCCACTCGACTTGCAGGTCCAGACGCTGCAAAGTCGCCCACACTGCGATCACCATGAACGGCACCAGTACGTGCGTCAGGGCGATGATCACGCCGACCTGGGTAAACAACATCTTGACTGGCTGATCGGTAATGCCTAGCGCCTGCAAAGCGTCGTTGATCAGACCGTTGTTGCCCAGCAGGATCGCCCAACCCAGGGTCCGCACCACCACCGAAATCAACAGCGGGCCGAGCACCACCAGCAGAAACAATGAACGCCAGCGCGGCGCCATGCGCGCAATGATGATAGTTTCCGGCACACCGAGCAGCACACAGAGCACGGTAACCGCCAGCGCCATGCCACCGGTGCGCAGGAATATCTCGTGGAAATAGCCGTCCTTGAACACCTCGATGTAGTTGCCCAGGCTGTAGCCGGGAACCACGCCTGCAGTGTCACTGAACAGATTCAGCGACAGCACTGCCGTGAGCAGTAGCGGTGCCAGCAAGAGTGCGATAAACACCAGCAATGCCGGTCCGCTGAGCAGCCACGGGGCAATGCCGACATGTTCGGCATCATACCTGGCCATGGGCGACCTCCCGATCCAGCAGGCGCAGGTCATCATCGGACCAATCCAGGCCGACCTCGTGGCCTTCGTCGGGCGGCGGAGTGCCAAGATTGGGTTGAGTCATATGGACCAGCCCAAGATGGCTGTCGACCGCGATCAGCCACAGATTGCCCAAAAATACCCGCAGGCGGACACGCCCCGTCAAACGACCGTTGCCCACAGCGGTCAGGCGAATTTTCTCCGGGCGAATGTAGACATTGACGTCGTTGCCCAGCGAACGGTCTTCGTGGGGCACATGCAGCAGCGTGTCCCTGACTTGCACTTCACAGCAACGCTCGTTGCGCAATTGCACCGCACCCGCGAAGGCGTTGGTCTTGCCGAGAAACGCCGACGCGAACGGCGAATGAGGACGCTCATAGGCCTCGAACGGGGTGTCGATCTGCACGATGCGGCCTTTTTGCATGACCGCGATGCGGTCGCTCATGGTCATGGCTTCGACCTGATCATGGGTCACCAGAATCGTGGTGATGCCCAGGTCGCGCTGAATCGCCCGCAGCTCGATGTGCATCTCTTCGCGCAGTTTTGCGTCAAGGTTGGACATGGGTTCGTCGAGCAGCAACAGGTTGGGACGGATCGCCAGCGCACGGGCAATCGCCACCCGTTGCCGTTGTCCGCCGGATAACGCTTTGGGGTAGCGCTCGCCGAGGCCGCCAAGACGCACCAGATCCAGCGCTTCATTGACCCGTTTGCTGCGCTCGCTTTTGGGTACGCCGCGCATTTCCAGGCCGAAGCTGATGTTCTGCCCCACGGTCATGTGCGGAAACAGCGCGTAGCTTTGGAAAACGATGCCCAGCCCGCGCTGCTCGGGGCGCACATGAGTAATGTCGCGGCCATCCAGGACAATGCGCCCTTCGGTGGGCTGCACGAAGCCGGCGATGGATTGCAGCGTGGTAGTTTTGCCGCAGCCGGACGGACCGAGCAAGGCGATGAATTCGCCGTGGCGGACTTCCAGGTTCAAACCATCAATGGCCCTGAAATTACCGTAGGTCTTGACGATACCTTCGAGTGTAAGAAATGCCATGGGGCTTGCCACGCAGGCATAGGCCTGCGTCTCCAGAAAAGGTTTCGGGAAAGTCGCAACCGCCGTGAAGGCTAGCGCTCGACGGTACGATTCCAGCGCGTCGTCCACTGGCTGCGCTGCTGGTTGATCGTGTCCCAATCGACCTTGATCAAAGCGTTGACCTTCTCCGGCCCATACGGCATGCGGGCGGCAATTTCAGGCGCAAGGGTGACGGTCTGATTGACCGGCGCAAAACCGTTTTCTTTGGCCTGGATTGTCTGCACTTCCGGCGACAAGACGTACTGGATGAATGCCTGGGACAGTTCCGGCTGCGCATTGGGTGTCACGCCACAAGCAGCGACCTGCAAGGCGATGCCGCCTTCCTTCGGGTAAATAAACTTCAATGGAAAACCGGTGCTCTGCAAGGCCACGGCACGACCGCTGCCATACACGGCCATGACCACGTCGCCGTTCTGCATCATGCCGTCCATTTCACCCGGCGCCGAAACCCAGGCCAACACGTTGGGGCCAATCTCGTCCTTGAGCGCCTTGAAGCCGGGATCGATATTTTTCTCGCCGCCACCGCGCAGCCGGGCCATTTCCACCAGTGTGTGCAAACCATAGGTATTGGTCACCGGTGGCATGCCGAGCAATTGCTTGTAACGCGGGTCGGTGAGGTTTTCCCAGGAATCCGGCGGGGTCCAACCGCGCTTTTTGAACGCCTCCTCGTTGTAGCCAATGCCGGTGGCGACCACGCCGATGCCGGTGGCTTCCGGGCTCAGACGCGCCAGGGGATAAAGGTCTTTGTAAACCGGCGCATCGCTGAGTTTCCCGCACAGGCCCAGCTGCAATGCCTGATACATCGGGCCGTCGTCCATCATCGCCACGTTGATCTGCTGCCGACCTTTCTGCGCTTGCAGCTTGGCCAGGGTTTCCGTGGAGTTGCCGGCGACGTAGATGACTTTGACGTTGTGCTGTTTTTCGAAGGCGGGAATGACTTTGGTCTTGTACATCTGCTCCGTGGAGCCACCGACTCCGGCGACGTACAGCGTCGTTTCAGCGAAAGCGGCGTTGCTGCCAAGCCCGATGAGGCTGGCGGCGACGGCAATGGAAAGACGGTTCAACGAGCGAAACGGCTGTGCTGCTGGGGATGCGTTAAGGCTATTCACAGACTATCTCCGAAGTGCGTGGGGCAGATCGAACAATGCGTCAGTTGCTTCGGCCAGGACCGAAGTCATGCATGCAGGCTGCATGCTCCCGGAGATCCATCCCGGGTGGCGCATCTTCATGTGCGCTATGGGGTTGCTGGTTTTGAGTATTGCGACAGCCCATTCATATGGTCAAATACGGATATAAGGGTTAGTTATTCATATTTGATATGGAAGGCCAGCATGAACCTCAGGCAGATAGAAGCGTTCCGCAGTGTGATGCGGCTGGGCTCGATGACCGCAGCGGCGGAAGTCTTGTACACCTCGCAGCCCAATGTCAGCCGGTTGATTGCCCAGCTGGAACTAAGCACCGGGCTGACGCTGTTCAAGCGTGCTGGCGTGCGCCTACTCCCGACGCAGGAAGGCCAGGCGTTTTTTCAGGAAGTGGAGCGCGCGTTCGTTGGCCTGGACAGCCTCAAGCTTTCGGCCAAGAACATTCGCAACCTGGGGACCGGCCGTCTGCGGGTCGCGGCCGTGCCGTCGAACGGCCTGAGCGTGATTCCCCGCGTGCTCAAGACTTTCACCGATTCAAGGCCCGAACTCACCGTATCTCTGCACGTCAACTCGTCGCCAACGGTGGAGCAATGGGTCAAATCGCAGTATTGCGACATCGGCATCGTCGTTCATCCCGGCGATGTCAGCAGTCACCAGATCGAGTTGCTGACTGAAATCCCCGCAGTCTGCGTGTTACCCAGCGCTCATCGCCTGGCGCAGCGTGGCGAAATCACGTTTACCGATCTCGATGGCGAGGCATTTGTCTCGTTGTGTCATGGCGACGGCACGCGGTCGTTGGTGGACGGTTTATTCGAGCAGGCAGGCGTCGAGCGGACCATGGCGGTAGAGGCGCAATACAGCGCAATCAACTGCGAAATGGTGGCGCTGGGTCTGGGCATTACCCTCGCTCATCCACTGGTGGCCAGGGATTACCTGCATCGCGATGTGGTGGTCCGACCGTTCAGACCGGACATTCTGTTTCCCACCTACGTTATCTGGCCCATTGCGCAGGCCAGAACCCGACTGGCCGAAGAGTTTGTCGAGACGTTAAAGGCGTTTTACCGGGATGCGTTCGGGGACATTAACTAGCGCGCAATCCCTCGCGCTCAAGCCAGGCACAGAACAGCGCGACTGCATCATCTTCTGATTTGCTAGTCGGAACGTAGGCGCAGTAGCTGCGCGACGGCAGACGCGGGTTGGCGAACGGCATGACCAGCCGGCCAGCGGCGAGATCGCCGGATATCAATGCCGTCGGCCCCATCGCGACACCCAGTCCGTCGATAGCCGCCTGCAACGTCAGGAAAAAATGATCGAACACCACGGTGGCACTCGGTTTGAGCGTAGAGACGTGTGCGCTCGCCAACCAATCCGGCCAAAGCCTCGGCAGGCTCGACGTATGCAGCAACGTGTGCTGACGTAGATCGTCGGGCACGCGAAGCGGCAGCCGCTCCAGCAGTGTCGGGCTACACACCGGAAGCCGTTCTTCGTAGAGAAAAGGTCGCGTCGCGTAGCCATAAAGCGTGTCCGGACCGCCGCGAATAACCACGTCATACGGGTCTTTCAGACTCTCAACCAGCTTGTTCGACGTCTCGACGTTGACGTCCACGCCGGGATGCTCGGCGCGGAATTTCTCCAGTCTGGGCACCAGCCAACGCAAGGTGAACGTGGCGGGCGCATTGACCGCCAGCGTCCGGGAAGTTGTCTCGGCTAAGCCAAATTCCAGCGTTGCCTGGGAAAGCTGGTCGAACAATGGTCCGATTTCGCCAAGGTACGAACGGGCTGCCGACGTCAGCACCACGCGGCGATTGTGACGTTCAAACAACGACGCACCAAACCACTCCTCAAGCAAGCGCACGCTCTGGCTCACCGCGCCTTGAGTCACATGCAACTCCGCCGCCGCCTCCTTGAAGCTGCCGAGTCGGCCAGCCGCCTCGAAGGCCCGCAGTGCGTTGAGAGGGGGCAATTTTCGATTCAATCGAGATAGCTCTGCTAATTTGAACAAGCAATTTATCTGGTTTGCCAGGCAACACCAAGATAGATATTTTGCTGATTACAGGAATCCCATCCTCTCCACGATATGGAAAAACCCCATGCTCAGTTATACCGGCGGCCTCGTCCTGCTTGCGGCAATTCTCCACGCAGGCTGGAACGCGATGTTGCATGGCAACAGCGACCGATATCTGTCCATGACCTGGATGAGTATCGCCATTGCCCTGGTGTCAACGCTGGCCGCGCTGTTCCTGCCCTTTCCGGCTGAAGCGGCATGGCCTTACATCATCGCCTCAGGCCTGGTGCATATCATCTATAACATGAGCCTGGTGCGCTCGTATCAGAGTAACGATCTGGCGCTGGCCTATCCCATCGCGCGAGGCTCGTCGCCTTTACTCGTTACGCTGGGCGCGGCGCTTTTCGCCCGGGAAGCAATCAGCCCGTTGCATGTTTTGGGCATTGCGCTGATCTCCGGCGGCATCCTCATGCTCGCGCTGCAGGGGCGTCACGTATCGCGCTCCAATTTACTGGCCGCGCTGACGACCGGCGTGATGATCGCGCTGTATACGGTGATCGACGGCATCGGCGTGCGGTTATCTGACGGCCAGGCGCTGACCTACACCGTGTGGATGTTCATGTTCTATTGGCTGATGCCCGTCTTGTTCGTCGCGATGCGAGGGCCCGCCGCGCTATTGAATCCACTGCGCACAGCGCCGATTGCGGTTGGCTCGTCGGTCATTGGCGGGCTGGTGTCAATCGCCGCTTACGGCATCGTCATCTGGGCGTTGCAGTCAGGTGCGATGGGGGCGGTATCAGCGTTACGTGAGACCAGCGTGGTCTTCGCGGCGCTGATTGGGCGAGTGTTTTTGAGCGAAGCCGTCAGCGCCAGGCGTTGGGGCGCCTGCGTGGTCGTGGCCGTTGGCGCGGTTCTTCTCGGGCTTTGACCGTCGGAACTTTGCTGTCGCCTGGCATCGCCGTGCCCTTATCCCAGCACGTCCAATTCAGCCAGCATGTCAGGCGCGATGACCAGCTCACTCGCACAGATATTCTCTTGAAGGTGGGCCACCGAGGACGTCCCGGGAATCAGCAGAATATTAGGCGCACGTTGCAGCAACCACGCCAGCGCCACGCACAGAGGAGCCGCCTGCATTCGCGCTGCCACGTTGGACAGAACCTGCGATTGCAGCGGCGTGAATCCACCCAGCGGGAAGAACGGCACGTAAGCAATGCCTTGCAGACTTAGCTCACCAATGAGCGCTTCGTCTTCCCGGTGAGACAAGTTGTAGTGGTTCTGCACGCAGACGATGTCGGCAATCCCCTGCGCCTGCTTGATCTGCGCTGCCGTGACATTGCTGATGCCCAAGTGGCGAATGAGCCCCTGACGCTGCAATTCCGCCAGCGCAGTAAACGCCTCTTCAATGGAACCTTCGGCAGGCGCTTGCACGTTGCCCATTGCCCGCAGATTCACTACATCCAGTACGTCCAGGCCAAGATTGCGCAGGTTGTCATGCACGGCCTGGGTCAATTCGGCAGGGCTTTGTGCTGGGTTCCACGAACCATCGGCCCCGCGCAAGGCACCGACCTTGGTCACGATCACCAGATTTTCCGGGTATGGGTGTAACGCTTCTCGGATCAGTTGGTTGGTGATGTGCGGGCCATAGAAGTCGGCGGTATCAATGTGGTTGATGCCCGACTCCAACGCAGCACGCAGTACCGCAATCGCCGCTTTCGGATCTTTCGGAGGACCAAAAACATGAGGCCCGGCCAACTGCATTGCACCGTAGCCCATGCGACTGACCGACCGCTCGCCCAGCTGGAAGGAACCTGCTTTGGCAACATCGCTCATTTTCTCCACCTCAATCAAAGTTAGTGAACGCACTATAGGCATTGACCACTTCGTTGGTAATGGGGTGCAATCGGCACGGGTTGTACGGCTGAGAGAACAATGGAAACCAACATTCAAGACTTGCTGGCGTTTGTTGCCGTGGTGAACGCCAAAGGTTTTCGCGAAGGCGCCAGGGCGAGCGGCAAATCAGCCTCAAGTTTGAGTGATGCCGTGCGCCGCCTGGAGGCCAGGCTCGGTGTACGTCTGCTCAACCGGACCACCCGCAGTGTCGCACCGACCGAGGCTGGCACCCGATTGATGGAGCGCATCGTGCCTGCCTTAGGTGAGGTCGAGTCGGCTCTGGATGTAGTCAACGACTTTCGTGATCGTCCATCGGGCACACTGAAGCTGAACGTACCTGCCAGCGTCGCGAGGCTGGTGCTGCCTGCGATCATTACCCCCTTCCTGCAGATGTATCCCGACATCCGTCTGGAAGTGATGATTGATGAAAGCTTTGTCGACATGCTTGCGGCGGGCTGTGATGCGGGCATTCGTTACGATGAACGCCTTGAGCAGGACATGATTGCAGTCCCCATCGGCCCCCGCTTGCAACGTTGCGCAACGGCCGCATCCCCGGCGTATCTCAACGCCAGAGGTCGACCACAGCACCCACGGGATTTGCTGAAACACGCCTGCTTGCGGGGCAGATTCCCCAGTGGCGCGACGCCGCTCTGGGAATACGAACGTCAGGGCGAAATCATCAGCGTTGATCCAACCGGGCCGTTGATTGTCAGGGTGGGCGGTGGCGTAGACCTGATCGTTCAGGCGGCGGTTGACGGGCTGGGCATTGTCTACCTGTTCGAGGGCTGGCTTGAGCCTTATCTCGCCAGCGGGGCGCTGGAAGCGGTGCTGGAACCCTGGTGGCAAAGCTTTTCCGGACCATTTCTCTATTACCCCGGACGCCGCTATCTACCCTCCCCGTTGCGGGCATTTATCGACTTTATCAATGCGACCGATCGCTCCAGGCCTCAGGTTCCACTGTCATAGGATTGCCGCAGTAGTGCCCTGCTGATATTCGCGTGGCGTGCAGCCGAATTCCCGACGGAACACGGTGTGCAGGTACTGCGCCGATTTGAAGCCGCAATTCTGGGCAATGTCGGCAATCGCCGAATCCGTATTCTCCAGTCCGCTAGCGGCCGCTGCCAGTTTGAAGCGCAGGATTTCGTCATGCACGCTACAGCCTCGGGCCTTGCGAAAGTGCGACTCCAGTGATGAGCGCGATACGCCTACATACCCGGCCACCTGTGCGGTCTTGATGCCCTGACAGGCGTATTGGCGGATGAACAGCAGCGCCTGCATCACATAGGGATTACCAAGCGGTTGATGCAGGCTTGAGGTCTGCACGTTGATGGCGTCAGGCGGAATCAAAACCTGCGTGCCCGTGGACGGCATGCCGTGCAGCATCTGATGCAACAGGCGCGCGGCGGTGCGGCCCATGGTTTCGGTGCCCTGAATCACGGAACTCAGCGGCACCCTCGTCAGGGTGCGGGTCAACGGATCGTTGTCGATGCCGATCAACGCCACCTGCTCCGGTACGGCAATCCCGGCGGTCAGGCAGGCTTGCAGCAGTTGTCGGGCACGGGCGTCACTGACGGCAATGATGCCGATGGGTTTAGGCAGGCTTTGCAACCAGGCGATCTGCTGTTCCACAGCACTGTCCCAGAGCGGCGCGCTGGTGCCCATGCCGCGATAGACCTCGACGGGCACGCCATCGCGCTGCAGCAGTCGGCGAAAGGCTGCTTCCCGTTCCTGCGCCCAGCGATTGGCTTGTGCCTCGGGCAGGCTGAAACAGGCAAAACGCGTCAGGCCAGCCTGAATCAGGTGCTCATACGCCAACTTAATCAGCGCGTAATTATCGGTGGCAACATAGGGAATGCCTTTCGGGTAGGCGCGCTCATCCTGATAAGACCCGCCCACCGCCACGACTGGCAGCCTGATCCCGGCCAGCGCCTCGCCGATCAGCGGGTCATCGAAATCGGCAATGATCCCGTCGCCCTGCCAGCGCTCGATGCCTTTCAACCGACAGAGAAAATCCTCCTCAAGGAACAAGTCCCAGGACGCGCGAGTGCTGCTCAGGTAGTTGCCGATGCCGGTGATGATGCCGCGGTCGTAGATCTTGCTGCCATTGAACAACAGCGCAATGCGGTGAACGGGAGGCACGGTTTTCATTGTTTTTACCCTGGCCGATCAACACAGCCTAGGCGTGCAGACGACGAACCTCAATACGCAAAATCGAACTACGGGTTGACGATTTTCATAATCTGCACCGATAGGGCCAGCGTTAGTATCGGGACACCGCCAAGAACAACAAGGAAATTACCCATGCCGTACTTCCCCGCCGTCGACAAGATTCACTACGAAGGCCCCGCCAGCGACTCGCCCCTTGCCTTCCGCCATTACGACGCCAACAAGTTCGTCCTTGGCAAACCCATGCGTGAGCACCTGCGCATGGCTGCCTGCTACTGGCACACCTTCGTCTGGCCGGGAGCTGACATGTTCGGTGTCGGCGCGTTCAAGCGGCCGTGGCAACACGCCGGGGAACCCATGCAATTGGCCATCGGCAAGGCCGAAGCGGCTTTCGAGTTCTTCTCCAAACTGGGCATCGACTACTACAGCTTCCACGACACCGATGTCGCCCCCGAAGGCAACTCGTTGAAAGAGTATCGCAACAACTTTGCGCAAATGATCGACCACCTTGAGCGCCATCAGGAACAAACCGGGATCAAGCTGCTGTGGGGGACCGCCAACTGCTTTAGCAATCCGCGCTTTGCCGCCGGTGCCGCCAGCAACCCGGACCCGGAAGTGTTCGCCTGCGCCGCCGCTCAGGTATTCAGCGCCATGAACGCCACCCAGCGTCTCAAAGGCGCCAACTACGTGCTGTGGGGCGGTCGTGAAGGTTACGAAACCCTGCTCAATACCGATCTGAAACGGGAACGCGAACAATTGGGCCGTTTCATGGGCATGGTGGTCGAGCACAAACACAAGATCGGTTTCAAAGGTGACCTGCTGATCGAACCCAAACCACAGGAGCCGACCAAGCACCAATACGACTACGACAGCGCCACGGTTTTTGGCTTCCTGCAGCAGTTCGGTCTGGAAAACGAAATCAAGGTCAACATCGAGGCCAACCACGCGACCCTGGCCGGGCACAGCTTCCATCACGAGATCGCGACCGCCGTTTCGCTGGGGATCTTCGGCAGCATCGACGCCAATCGCGGCGATCCACAGAACGGCTGGGACACCGACCAGTTCCCCAACAGCGTCGAGGAGATGACCCTTGCCACCTATGAAATCCTCAAAGCCGGTGGCTTCACCCATGGCGGCTTCAACTTCGATTCCAAGGTCCGGCGCCAGAGCGTAGACGAGGTCGATCTGTTCTATGGCCACGTCGCCGCCATGGATGTTCTCGCCCTGGCCCTGGAGCGCGCGGCGTCCATGGTTGAGAACGATCAGCTCCAGCAATTCAAGGATCAACGCTACGCCGGCTGGCAGCAACCGTTTGGTCAGGCGGTGCTGGCGGGTGAGTTCAACCTCGGATCGCTGGCCGAACATGCTTTCGCCACCGAGCTGAATCCCCAGGCCGTCAGCGGTCGGCAGGAGATGCTCGAAGGTGTGGTGAACCGGTTTATCTACCCCTGACAGTGGACAAACCTTACAGCGCCGCCCGTGAATCTGCGGCCGCAACCCCGCCGTTACATTCTCGCGACAAATCTGTGCTCGCGGCGGCCTGCGACTCTCTACAGTTCTACCGGCACCATGTTCATCGTCAGGAAGTGTCTTCAAACAACAATAAAAGGACGCACCACAATGAAAAAAGTAAAACTCACGTTACTCGCTGGCGCTCTTGCCCTGCTTTCGCTGCCGCTCATGGCCGATCCTGCGCATCCGAAAATCGGTTTTTCCATCGATGACCTGCGTCTGGAGCGTTGGTCCCGAGACCGTGACTACTTCGTCGCGGCGGCTGAGAAAATGGACGCCAAGGTCTTCGTCCAATCGGCCGATGCTAACGAGCAGAAGCAAATCTCCCAGATCGAAAACCTCATCTCTCGTGGCGTCGATGTGATTGTCATCGTGCCGTTCAACGCCACTGTACTGACCAATGCCGTTGCCGAAGCCAAGAAGGCCGGGATCAAAGTGGTGTCCTACGACCGCCTGATCCTGAATGCCGATATCGACGCCTACATTTCTTTCGATAACGAAAAAGTCGGCGAGATGCAGGCCGCCGGGGTGCTCAAAGCCGCGCCTAAAGGCAACTACTTTCTGCTCGGCGGTGCCCCTACCGACAACAACGCCAAGGTCCTGCGCGAAGGGCAACTGAAAGTGCTGCAACCGGCCATCGACAGGGGTGATATCAAGATTGTCGGCCAACAGTGGGTGAAGGAATGGAACGCCACAGAGGCGTTGAGCATCGTCGAAAATGCCCTGACCCGGAACAACAACAAAATTGACGGCATTGTCGCCTCTAACGACGCCACCGCAGGCGGCGCCATTCAGGCTCTGGCCGCACAGAAACTGGCCGGCAAGGTGCCGATCTCAGGCCAGGACGCAGACCTGGCGGCAGTCAAGCGGGTTATCGATGGCACCCAGACCATGACCGTGTACAAACCGCTGAAACTGATCGCCTCGGAAGCCGCCAAACTCTCGGTGCAACTGGCGGGTAACGAGAAGCCCACTTTCAGCTCGCAATACGACAATGGCAGCAAGAAAGTCGACACCATCCTGCTCACCCCAATCCCGTTGACCAAGGACAACATCGACCTGCTGGAAAAGGACGGCTTTTATACCAAGGCACAGATCGCCGGGCAGTGACCTGACCAGGCAATCAAGCAAAGGCCTCTGGGTTCACCGCTTGACTGCCTGCCCCACTGCCAATGTGTGAGCCCTTTTTCCATGAGCACTTGCCATGTCCGACTACCTGCTGCAAATGAACGGCATCGTCAAAACCTTCGGCGGTGTCAAAGCCTTGAATGGCATCGACATCAAGATCAAGCCAGGCGAGTGCGTCGGTCTGTGCGGCGAGAACGGTGCCGGTAAATCCACGTTGATGAAAGTCCTGTCGGCGGTCTACCCCTACGGCAGCTGGGACGGAGAAATACTCTGGGACGGTCAGCCGCTCAAGGCGCAATCCATCGGCGAAACCGAGGCCGCCGGGATTGTCATCATTCACCAGGAACTGACCCTGGTGCCCGACTTGTCAGTGGCTGAAAACATCTTCATGGGGCATGAGTTGACGCTGCCGGGCGGGCGCATGAATTATCCGGCGATGATCCATCGGGCCGAAGCCCTGATGCGTGAACTCAAAGTGCCGGACATGAACGTGTCGCTGCCGGTTTCACAATACGGCGGCGGCTATCAGCAACTGGTGGAGATCGCCAAGGCGCTGAACAAGCAAGCGCGCCTGCTGATCCTCGATGAACCCTCATCGGCCCTGACCCGTTCGGAAATCGAGGTGTTGCTGGACATCATTCGCGACCTCAAGGCCAAGGGCGTCGCGTGCGTCTATATCTCCCACAAACTCGATGAAGTGGCAGCCGTGTGCGACACCATTTCGGTCATTCGCGACGGCAAACACATTGCGACCACCGCCATGGCTGACATGGACATTCCGAAGATCATCACCCAGATGGTCGGACGGGAAATGAGCAATCTTTACCCCACCGAACCCCATGACATCGGCGAGGTGATTTTCGAAGCGCGCCATGTCACCTGCTACGACGTCGACAACCCCAGGCGCAAACGGGTCGATGACATTTCATTCGTGCTCAAACGCGGGGAAATTCTCGGGATCGCCGGGTTGGTCGGCGCCGGGCGCACGGAGCTGGTGTCGGCATTGTTCGGCGCTTACCCCGGCCGCTACGAAGGCGAAGTCTGGCTGGAAGGCCAACGAATCGACACGCGCACGCCGCTCAAGTCAATCCGTGCCGGTCTGGCCATGGTCCCCGAAGATCGCAAGCGCCAAGGCATCATTCCCGACCTGGGCGTCGGCCAGAACATCACGTTGGCGGTCCTGAACAACTACGCAAAATTGACCCGCATCGACGCTGAAGCCGAACTGGGCAGCATTGACCAGGAAATCTCGCGCATGCATCTCAAGACCGCGAGTCCGTTCCTGCCGATCACCAGTCTCTCCGGCGGCAACCAGCAGAAAGCCGTGCTGGCGAAGATGCTCCTGACCAAACCCCGGGTGCTGATTCTCGATGAGCCCACCCGAGGCGTGGATGTCGGTGCCAAGTACGAGATCTACAAAATGATGGGCGCGCTGGCGGCCGAAGGCGTCTCAATCATCATGGTGTCCTCGGAGCTCGCCGAAGTATTGGGCGTTTCCGACCGCGTGCTGGTGATCGGCGAAGGTCAGCTGCGCGGCGACTTCATCAACCACGAACTCAGCCAGGAACAGGTACTCGCCGCCGCGCTCAGCAATCCCGATAACCATAACAATAATGATCGGAAGTCCGCGTAGATGAATCAGGTCAAACAATTGTTCAGCCGCTACAAAATGCTCGCCCTGGTAATCGCCGTGGCGGTGATCTGGCTGTTCTTCAGCTGGCAGACCGAGGGCGGGTTTCTGACCCCGCGCAACCTTTCCAACCTGCTGCGGCAAATGTCCATCACCGGGATTCTTGCTTGCGGCATGGTACTGGTGATCATCAGCGGTGAAATCGATCTGTCGGTGGGCTCCTTGCTGGGTCTGCTGGGTGGCCTGGCGGCGATTCTCGACGTGGTCTACCACATTCCGCTGCTGGCGAACCTGAGTCTGGTTGCGTTGTGCGGTCTGGTGATCGGTTTGGGTAACGGCTACATGACGGCCTATCTGCGCATCCCGTCGTTCATTGTCGGTCTCGGAGGCATGCTGGCCTTTCGCGGGATTCTCCTGGGAGTTACCGGCGGCACGACCATTGCGCCGGTTTCGCCGGAGCTGGTCTATATCGGCCAGGGTTATCTGCCGCACACGGTTGGGGCCGGGCTCGGTGTGTTGCTGTTCGCCTTGACGCTATTGCTGACCTGGAAACAGCGCCGCAATCGTGCCCTGCATGGCCTGGCGGCTCATTCACTGGCCCGTGACGTGTTGCGCGTGGCGTTGATCGGCGCGGTGCTGGCCGGATTCGTCTACACCCTCAACTGTTACGACGGCATTCCGGTTCCAGTCCTGCTTCTGCTGGTTCTGCTGGGCGTGTTCAGCTACGTGACCAGCCAGACAGTGTTTGGCCGCCGCGTCTACTCGGTGGGCAGCAACATGGAAGCCACGCGCCTGTCGGGCATCAACGTGCAGGCTGTGAAACTGTGGATTTTCGGCATCATGGGCGTGATGTGCGCCCTCGCCGGGGTGGTCAACACCGCCCGCCTGGCCGCAGGCTCCCCCTCGGCCGGCAACATGGGCGAACTCGACGCCATCGCGGCCTGCTTCATCGGCGGCACCTCCATGCGCGGTGGCTCCGGCACGGTTTACGGCGCCCTGCTCGGCGCATTGGTCATCACCAGCCTGGACAACGGCATGTCCATGCTCGACGTGGACAGCTACTGGCAGATGATCGTCAAAGGCAGCATTCTGGTGCTGGCGGTGTGGGTGGATGTGAGCACCCGGACCGGGCGCCGCTGAGCCGGACTACATCAGACGGATGTGCGGGTGAGGTGGCCGAGGTTGCGTTGACCACCCTCCCCGGTTCCTCAGAAATCCACTGTTGCCGACAGTTGCAACGTGCGCGGATAGCCTGGAGAGAACGCGCCATACGAGGCGACGCCCGACCAATACTCACGATCAAACACGTTCTGCACCGTGGCCCGGAACGTGGTAGGTCGACCTTCGATTTTGGTGGCATAACGCGCCCCTGCATCGAAGCGAGTCCAGGCGTCCAGCTCCTGAGTGTTGGCCTGATTGACGTACTGGCTGTCGGTGTAAATCGCACCACCCGTGAGGGTAAAGCCTTGCAGCCATGGCGTATCCCATTCAGCCCAGAGATTGGCCTGGACGTCAGGCACACCCACGGGCTTGTTGCCCCGATTTGCAGCGGTGGCCGAATCCGTCAGCTTGCCGTCGAGCAGGGTCACGCCGCCCATCAAGCGCGTGCCTGGCGCGACTTCACCGAACATGCTCAGTTCGACGCCACGGTTGCGTTGTTCAGCCTGCACCGAGAAGACATTGCCAGCGCCGATTTCACCGCTGGGCTTCTCGATCTGGAACAGCGCCAGCGTGGTCATGAACGTGCCGTGCTCATACTTGACGCCGACCTCGTGCTGCCTGGATTCATAAGGCGCGAAGGTCATACCGGCGTTGGCCGCCGTGCCCGGCGCCACATCACCTTTACTCAAACCTTCGACATAGTTGTAGTACAGCGACACGTCTTCCCAGGGCTTGACCACCACGCCGACCAATGGGGTCGTGGCGCTGTCGTCATAACGTGAACTGACCGAGCCCGCCGCGTTGTAATTGCGCGACTCGATGTCTTGCCGACGCACGCCCAGCGTCAATTGCACGCGGTCATCAAGCACCGACAAGGTGTCGGTCAGCGCGACGCCGGACAACTCCGATTCAGAGATACGCAGCACCTTGGGCGAGCTGATGGATTGTTTGGGTGCGTCCACCGGGTGGTACATGTTCGAGCGGATTTCCGTCCCGTTGGTGATGCCCCGGGATAACTCGTCCTGATAACGGGTCGCCATCAGCGTGGTGGTGTGGGTGACAGGGCCGGTGGCGAACACCCCGCGAATCCCCACATCGGCCGTCGAACGATCAACGTTGAATTTGTAATACCCCGGAATGTTGCTGGTATCGCCCGCGCTGTTGAGAATTCTCGGCACCTGATCGGACTTGCGCTTGACGTCTGACCTGCCACCGCCGGCATGGGCAAACACCGTGACCGAGTCGGTCAGGTCATATTCGCCGCCCAGCAACGCCGACTGCTCTTTCGTGTCCGACCAGCCCCAATCCTGGGATACGTTGGTACGGCCGTTGGGGGCTGACGGGACATCCACGCCGGGCGCGATGGTGAAGGGCCGCGAGGCGCCGTCAAAGCTCTCTTTCTGGCTGATGAAGTCAAGGTTCAAACGCAAGCGTTCACCTTGGTAATCGAGAGCGATAGCTCCGATATCAAGCGCTCGTTCCTGACCATCAACAGCCGTGTCGCCCCCCTGAAGACCGGCGTTGAAACGTACGCCGAAGCGGTTTTCCGGACCAAATCGACGGCTGACGTCCAGATGACCGCCCACCTCGGAATCGGACGCGTAACTGCCGGTAAAGCGGGTCAGGTCGACGTCCAGCGGACGCTTGGGAACGATATTGATCACCCCGCCGACACCGCTGTTTGGCGAAATACCGTACATCAGGGCACCCGGTCCCTTGAGCACTTCAACGCGTTCAGCGTATTCGGTGAACACCCGGTAATTGGGTGCGACGCCATAGACACCGTCGTAGGCCAGTTCACCAATGTTGCCTTCACCGATGGCGAAACCGCGGATGAAGAAAGAGTCGACAATGCCGCCAGTCTGACCGGTGGAGCGCACAGAAGGATCGCGTTGCAGGGCGTCGGCTACGGTCACCGTTTGCAGGTCGGCCATCGTCTTGGCGGTGTAACTGGTTACGCTGAACGGCGTGTCCATTACGTCCTTGTTGCCCATCATGCCCAAGCGGGCACCGCGAGCAACCTGACCGCCGGCGAGCACTGGGGGAAGCGCGCCAGGGCTGCTGGAAGTGGCGGTGATTGTGGTCTCGTCGAGGGTGAGGCCCTGCGCATTGTTGTCAGTCTGCGAATCGGTCGACATGCGCGGCTTCTTGTTCTCGCCAGCCTCCTGCTCGGGGGCTGCCGCCCAGGTATTGGCGCTGGCGGCGGCCAGAACGAAACTCAGCGTGGCGGTACGAATCGCGAGTGATAGCGCGCACTCACCGCAAGGTCGACTTGCAACAGACATGGCGTAAGGTTCCTTTTCGACAGGGGAAAATGGTAATCACTCCTATTGCCAGTCGACCTGCGGAAAAGTATCACCCTCCTCAGATTTATTTTTTTTAACCCTGCAGCAACGGGCTTCACGCCCCTCGGCAAAACTCCGGCGTGCTGTTTTCCCCTGAACGCAAAGCGCGTAGTCTGCTGATCCGCGATTTTGGCGATGGCCGAATCTGCTCGCCAATCACGTTGCCCGCTTGCTGGCGTTTAATCACCGAGACTGACTTATGCCCCATGCAAGTGCCATCCAGGGTTCGAACGTGAGGATCCTGATTTATCTTCTGTTCGCAATCCAGCTCATCTCCATGGGCGCGATGGAAATGAGCGGACCGTTCTGGCCGGTTCACCTGCGCGGGATGACGGCCTCGGAATCGTTTTTCAGCTTCGCCAGCATTGCCGTGTATGTCGGGCCGATGCTGGGCATCATGCTGACCAGTGCGTTCTGGGGTCGTATCGGTGATCGCTACGGGCACAAATTGATGATGATCCGCGCCCTGGCCGGTTTGTCCTTGACCCAATTGGGGCTGGCGCTATCAGGCGACATCTGGGTCATTCTGATCCTGCGTTTTCTGCAAGGCGCTTTCGCCGGTTACATCGCCCCGGCCCAGGCTTACGGTGTCAGTATCGAAGCACCTGCGCGGCGGGCGCGGCTGTTTGCGATCCTGCAGATCTCGACTAACGTCGGCTCTTTGCTCGGTGCGGTGCTTGGTGGTCTGATCCTCGATCATGCGACGTTCTTCTGGATCAACATCAGCGCCTCGGCGCTGTGCGCGATTTGCACTGTGGTGGCTGCAGTGACATTGCCGGATGTGCCGCCGACGAAGAAGAACCCAGCCACCGAGCCCTCAACAGGCATGGCCTCTACCGGCAGCTTCTGGCAGAAATCACCGCTGCTGCCATTGCTGTGCGTCATGGGCATTTTGCTGTTGGCGCGGATGCTGCCCCAGACGTCCTTCTCGCTGTATGTCAGCTCGGTATTCGAGGTCAGCAACTCAGTGGTCGGTCTGTGCTACGGCTTGCTGGCACTGGGTTTCATTCTCTCGGCCACGGCATGGTCACGCTACTTCGAGCATCGTTCTCAGCGGGACACCCTGCATCGCATCACCTACATCGTGCTGGGTTGTATCGCATTGACCGCCATCGCGGGTGTTACTCGCAACGCCATCGTGTTCGTCGGTGTGTACTTCATCTGGGGAGTACTGCTGGGTGCAACCACCCCGGTACTGATGGCTCTGATTTCGAAAACTGCCGACAGCTCACGCCAGGGCCACGTGCTGGGGATCGCCCAAGGCACCGCGCAATTCGCTTCAATTGCCGGCATTTCGGCGGGCGGCTTGCTCAGCCAGGTTTATGGCTTGCAGTTCACCTACCTGTTCGTTTGCCTGGCTTATGCGCTGGCGCTGATCCCCATCATCGCGCTGCGTTACCGGTCAACTCGTCTGCAAGCCGATCACGCCCAGCCCCGGGACTGATGCCGCTTGCGTCACAGGCTCATTGTCAATTAGCATTGGGAATACTTCTCAATTACAAAATCTGCTGCCATGAGCGAAACCCTGCCCACGAACAACGACAATCATCTGCGTGTGATCGAGGCTCTGTACGCCGGTCATCATGGCTGGTTGTACGCCACGCTGAGGAAAAAACTGGGCAACGCCATGGATGCGGCGGATCTGGCGCAGGACACCTTCACCCGCATACTCGCTTCTCAGGTCACCGTGATTGATCAGCCCCGGGCGTACCTGAGCTGCGTGGCCAAGGGCATTCTCATCAACTGGTATCAGCGCAAGGCCCTGGAGCGCGCTTATCTGGAGGCGCTCGCGCATTTGCCTGCACCAGAAGCGCCTTCACCCGAATTGCGCTTCATGGTGTTGGAGACCCTGCACGAAATCGACGCCATGCTCGATAGGCTGCCACCGTTGGTCAAGCGTGCATTCCTGCTGTCACAGATCGGCGGCCTGAAATACGACGACATCGCCGAACAGCTGAATGTCTCCCTGATCACCATCAAACGCTACATGAAACAGGCCTTCGTTCAGTGCCTGACGCTGGTGGAATGAATGCTCACTCGTCGCAATGAGCAGCCACTCGATCCCAAAATCCTCGAAGAGGCCGCCGAGTGGCTGATGCGCTTGAGTGAACGCGACCTCAGCGTCGCCGAACGCGATGAATGGGAGTGCTGGAAAGTCAGCAGCCCCGAGCGCAACCGCGCCTGGTCGCGTGCGCAGTTACTGCAAAGCAAGCTCGCCGGGCTGCCGCCGTCGCTCGCGATGTCGGCGCTGGATCGCCCGAGCAGCCCTGAACGTCGCGCGCTCCTTGGCAAGCTGGCAATCCTTTTGGCAGTGGTCCCGGCCGGTTGGGGCAGCTGGAAACTCGCGCAGTCGCAGCAATGGTCGGCCGACTACCGCACCGCTGTTGGCCAACACCGCGAACTGACCCTGGCCGACGGGTCCCGAGTCGTCCTCAATACCGATTCCGCCATCGATGTCCTGTTCGATACCCGGCAGCGCCTTATCCACTTGCGCGAAGGGGAAATTCTGGTACAGACCGCGCCAGATGCTTCTTCGCTGTCACGACCCTTTCTGGTCCGTACACGTCAGGGCCGGATGCAGGCATTGGGCACGCAATTCACGGTTCGCGAACTCCCGTCGCGCACCCATCTTGCGGTCCTCGACGGCGCTGTGCGGGTTGAATTGGCGGATAGCGGCCAGGCAGCGCCGCTCATCGTCAACGCTGGCCAGCGCAATGAGTTTTCCGCACAGACCTTCGGCCCGCTGAGCCCCGCCGATCGTAACGTTGGCGCCTGGACACAAGGCATGCTGATGGCCGACAAGATGCGCCTGGCAGATTTCGTCCCCGAACTGGCCCGCTATCGCAAAGGCTTCGTGCGTTGCGATCCGGCGATTGCCAATCTGCGCATTTCCGGAGCATTTCCCATCAGCGATACCCAGCGCACGCTGAACATGCTGGCGCAGACTTATCCAGTCCTCGTCACCGACCATTTGAGCGGTTACTGGGTGACACTTTCCCCTGCTTGACCCCACGCAAGAAAAATCCCAGCGCAGGTGATACTTTTTTTGATCTCGACTGGCAAAGAAAGGAATAACCATTTTTTCTCGTCCATAGGTTCACCCATCCATGTTCGTCGCACGGCCCCTGCGTCCGGATCGTCCGCTCAACCCCGCTATTCGCAGGGTGCTGCTCAGCCTTGCGCTGTGCGCGGGCAGCGGGTCGTTCGCCTCGGCGGCCGTGCCGACGCAACTGGACACTGTCGCAGCCCGCGCCTACAACATTGCTCCCGGCCCGCTCGGCGCAACGCTGTCGAGCTTTGCCGTTGATGCCGGCATTGCCCTGTCATTTCAGCCGGCAATCACCGAAGGGCTGCTCAGTCCCGGACTTGCCGGCACCTACTCCCCACAGGAAGCGCTGACCCGTTTGCTGGCCGACACGGGCGTGGAAATGGTTGCACGCAGTGACGGCAGCTACACATTGGTGCTCCGTCAGGTGGCCTTGCCGGAAATCACCGTGGATGGCGTCGGACGACGCAGCAGCGGCCTGCCGCCCACCTATTCGGGCGGTCAGGTTGCACGCGGCGCACGCCTCGGCATGCTCGGCAATCAGGATGTGATGGACGCGCCCTTCAGCGTCAGCAGCTACACCTCAACGCTAATCAAGGATCAACAGGCGGTCACCGTAGGCGACGTGCTGGAGCGGGACTCCTCGGTGCGCTCCACCGGACAGGCCGGCGGGATCGTCGACTCGTTCTTCATCCGTGGCTTTCCGGTGGGGGAAGGCAATCTCGGCGAGCTGGCGTTCGACGGCGTATACGGTGTGGCGTCCAATTACCGAGTGTTCACCGAATACGCCGAGCGTATCGAGCTGGTCAAGGGCCCAGGCGCGCTACTTTATGGCATGTCACCCAACAGCGCTGTGGGCGGCGTGATCAACGTGGTTCCCAAGCGTTCCCTTGATGAAGACTTGACCCGATTCACCACCCGCTACGCCATGAACTCGCAACTCGGCGGCCACTTGGACCTCAGTCGGCGCTTTGGTGAGGAGCGCCGGTTTGGTGTGCGGATCAATAGCAGCGTCCAGCAAGGCGATACGGCAATCGATGCTCAATCGCGAGATATCGGTATCGGCGCCATTTCCCTGGATTATCAAGGTGATCGCCTGCGCACCACGCTGGATCTGATCAGCCAGAAAGAGCAGTTTGATGCAGCGTCCCGCCCGTTTCTGATCGCGCCCGGTGTGCAAATCCCCTCTGCCGCCAATGGCCGTACCAGCGTGAGCCAGGACTGGGGACGATCCGAAACCCGCGACAAATCAGCGCTGCTCGGTGGCGAGTACGAATTCAGCGATGCACTGACCGTATTCGCCCACGCTGGCGGCGGCAAATCGACTGTCGAGCGCATGTCCGATCAGACCCCGACCATCATCAACGCTGCCGGTGACACGTCTTCAATTCCCGGTTATTACAAATTCGACGTCCAGCGTTACACCGTTGATGCCGGTGCGCGGGTGAGTTTCGACACCGGGCCGGTCAGCCACAGCAGCGTCCTGCAGGTGACCCGTTATCGCGATGAGTTGTCCCGGGGCATCATTTCCGGTCCGGCGATCCTCTCGAATATTTACCACCCGATCGACCGCCCGCAACCCGCCATCAGCAAACCGGATACGCCGAGAGTTTCCGAGAGCGAACTGTCGGGCGTAGCCCTCGCCGACACGCTGTCGGTACTCAACGAGCGTCTGCAAATGACCGTCGGCTTGCGCAAGCAAAACATCAAATCGGACAACTACAACGCAGCCGGATCGGTCACCACTTCCTACGACAAAAGCGACATCACGCCACTGTTCGGTATCGTCGCCAAACCCTGGGAACATGTCTCGTTCTATTACAACTACATCGAAGGCATGAGCAAGGGCGACATTGCGCCGTCTGTTGCCACCAATGCGGGTGAGATTTTTGCTCCTTACATTTCCCGGCAGCAGGAAGTTGGAATGAAGGTCGACTACGTCAGTTTCATGGCCACACTCGCCCTGTTCCAGATCAAGAAACCCAGCGGCGAGTTATCGTCCGGGGTGTTCTCGGTGCAAGGCCAGCAACGCAATCGTGGCGTGGAACTGAACCTGTCTGGCGAGATTGCCAGCGGCACGCGCCTGCTGGGTGGTGTGACATTGCTCGATGGCGAATTGACCAAGACCAGCGTTGCCGCCAACCGCGGCAATAAACCGGTTGGCGTGCCGCAGGTACAGGCCAATCTCTGGGCCGAGTGGGACACCCCTGACGTGCCGGGTCTGACGCTGACCAGCGGCGCGATCTATACCGGCAGCCAATACATAAACCAGGCCAACACTCAGGAACTGGATGCCTGGACCCGCTTCGATGTGGGCGCGCGCTACGCCACTCGCATCGCTCAACGACCGACCACATTTCGCGCCACCGTGCAGAACGTGTTCGACCGCGAGTATTGGTCGGGCGTGGCTTCCTACGGCGCGTTCTCCCAGGGTTCGCCACGCACTCTGCTGCTGTCGGCCACCATTGATTTCTAAAACTTCCGGTCCGGGGCGGCGTTATGCGCCGGGGTCCGGCCTGGCTTCTGCAAAGGCATACACCATGGTTATCGTTTTTCGTCGCAGTCAAACGTTCGCTGCGCTGCTGTTCGCAGGGTTGCTGGGCTTGTCGTTATTGTCCGTGGCGCCGCGCAGTGCATTGTCCGCCGCGCCGGATCCGGCGCCAAGTACTGTGACCGACCTGCTCGGGCGCAAGGTCAAGGTCCACCTTCCGGTCAGACGCGTCATCCTCGGTGAGGGCCGCCAGTTGTATCTCGTGGCAGCGCTGGATACGGAAAACCCCATCGAACGCATCGTTGGCTGGCGCAAGGATTTGATCCAGTCCGATCCTGATACCTACGGCGCCTACCTGCGCAAATTTCCCGCGATTGCCAGGATCCCCACCTTTGGCGGATTTGAAGACGGCACCTTCGACATTGAGCAGGCGATCTCGCAACGACCGGACGTGATCATCCTCAATATCGAAGCCCGGCACGCTACTGAAGACGCGCGCTACATCGAGAAGCTCGACGCTTTGGGCATTCCGGTGGTTTACGTCGACTTTCGCAATAACCCGATGCAGAACACCGAGCCGACCATGCGTCTGTTCGGCCAGCTGTTCGGCAAGCAGGCCCGTGCCGAGGCTTTCATCGATTTTCGCAACCAGCAGATCCGGCGTGTCACCGATGTCATCGAAGCGCAGCGCCCTGCCCGGCCCAACGTGTTCATCGAGCGTATCGGCGGCTACACCGATGATTGCTGCCTGAGTTTCGGCAACGAAAATTTTGGCCTGTTCGTGGAAATGGCCGGTGCCAACAACATCGCCAAACACATCATCCCCACCACCTTCGGCCAGTTGAACCCCGAGCAAGTTATTGTCGCCAACCCCGACCACATCGTTGTCACCAGCGCCAACTGGGAAGCCTTCGCGCCGGGTGGTCGCTGGGTCGGCGTCGGCCCCGGCGCGGATATGACCCAAGCCAGACACAAACTGGCGTGGTACACCCAACGTCCCGCTTATGCAGGCATCAAAGCTCAGGACGATCAGGCCTTTCATGCGATCTGGCATCAGTTCTACAACAGCCCTTATCAGTTCGTCGCCATCCAGCAGATGGCGAAATGGTTTCACCCGACACTGTTCGCCGACCTGGATCCGGATGCCGCATTCCGCGAACTGCATGAGCGTTTTCTTCCTGTGCCTTATGAACCGGGTTACTTCGTCAGCCTGCCCAAGCAGGAGCTCAAACCATGAGCGCACTGGAAGCAGCATTGGTGGTTCAGCGCGAAACCTATCGTCACCTGGTGCAGCGTAAACGTCTGATTCTGGGCGCGCTGGTGGTGCTGTTGCTGGGCAGTGTGCTGCTGGATCTGGCCCTTGGCCCGGCGAATTACAGCCTCACCGAAGTGTTGGGCGCGCTGTTTTCGCCGGACAGCGCTTCGGCACAAGTCCGGGTGGTGATGTGGGACATCCGCTTGCCGGTGGCGCTGATGGCTGTGGCGGTCGGCGCGGCGTTGTCGCTGGCTGGCGCGCAGATGCAGACGATCCTCAATAATCCGTTGGCCAGCCCGTTCACCCTGGGCATTTCCGCTGCGGCCAGTTTCGGCGCGGCCATGGGCCTGGCGTTTGGCGTGGCACTGTTCCCGCTGGCGGCGCAGTACATGGTGCCGGTCAACGCCTTCATCATGGCCATGCTCTCGGCGTTACTGATCCACTTCCTGAGCATGCGCCGAGGTGTCACCGCCGAAACTATCGTGCTGCTCGGCATTGCCCTGGTGTTCACCTTCAATGCGTTGCTGGCGCTGGTGCAGTTTTTTGCCACCGAGCAAGCCGTGGCGGCTGTGGTGTTCTGGACCATGGGCAGCCTGACCAAAGCCACCTGGCCGAAACTCGGAGTGATCTGCCTGGTGATTCTGATCACCGTGCCAATCTTCGCCAAGCGCGCCTGGGCCTTGACCGCCCTGCGCCTGGGCGATGACAAGGCCGCCAGCTTCGGCATCAACGTGCGCAGCCTGCGTTTTCAAACATTGATCATGGTCAGCCTGCTTGCCTCGTTCCCGGTGGCCTTCGTCGGCACCATCGGTTTTATCGGGCTGGTCGGTCCGCACATTGCGCGGATGCTGATCGGTGAAGATCAACGGTTCTTTCTGCCAGCGTCCCTGCTGACCGGCGCGTTGATCCTGTCCGCCAGTTCGGTGGTCAGCAAAACCCTGATCCCCGGTGCCATTTTCCCTATCGGCGTGGTCACGTCGCTGATCGGCGTGCCCTTTTTCATATCTCTGATTCTCGGCGGGAAGAAAAACTCATGGTGACCCTCCAGCTGGAAAACCTCGGCGCTCGCTACGGCCAGCGCACGGTCATCGAAGGTGTCACCACCAGGACTTTTTTCGGCGGTCAGGTGGTGGCGGTGGTCGGCCCCAACGCGGCGGGTAAGTCCACCTTGTTCAAGCGGATGGCAGGCTTGATCGAAGGCCCTGGACAGGTGGTTTTGCTGGATTCGAAAAAGGGGCTGGCGGGCATCAGTTATATGCCTCAGGGCCTGAATGCCAGCGCCCGCTTGACGGTCTATGAATCAGTGCTGCTGGCCCGCAAACAATTGACTCCAGGCTGGGTCGTGCATGATGAAGAGCTGAAGCTGGTAGACGAAATTCTCGCGGCGCTGGGGATCACCGAATTGTCCTTCCGCAACCTCGGTGAACTCAGCGGCGGACAGCAGCAATTGGTGTCCATCGCGCAGACGCTGGTGCGCGAACCGGAAATCCTGCTGATGGACGAACCGACCAGCGCCCTCGACATGCATCGGCAGGTTCAGGTGCTGAATTTCATGCGCTCACTGGCCCGCAAACGTGAGGTCATTGTATTCATCGCTATCCATGATCTGAATCAGGCGCTGCGCTTTGCCGATCAGGTGCTGGTGATTGCCCATGGCACCAGCCAGGGCAGTGGCCCCAGCAACGAGGTGATTACCGAATCCATGCTTCGCGAGGTCTACAAGGTCGAGGCGCGGATAGAGCGCTGCAGCCGTGGCCAGCACCATATCCTTATTGACGATATCGTCTGATATCAATGTGCGGACCTGGACATTCAACCGCTGCCGTTCACCCTTCGTGAAAGACAGCGTATGAACATGACTACAGCGCAGCGGCGATCATGGCTGAACTGCGGTTGTAGCTGCAGTCTGAGCGCCAAACATAGCCGCAAAGCGAGGCTTGTTAGCCGCGTAGTATTCGGCAACGACCTTGTCTGAAGAGCTGTCACGTGCGGCAGCCATCAACGTCTCAAGATCAGCCTGGGGAATCTTGAAGTTGGCAAAGAACCGCGCGACGTCGGGGTGCTCGGCACTGAAGCCTTTGCGGGCAACCGCGTGGATTTGCTCGGCGCCACCGAAAACATGCTTCGGGTCATCCAGATAGCGCAGCGGCCACTTGGAGAACATCCAGTGCGGGCTCCAGGCGTTGATCAACGACCACTTATCACGTTTGTTATTACGATCCAGCTCGCTCAGCATTCCAGACTCTGAAGAAGCCACCATTTTATAGCCGTCGAGGTTGTATTCCTTTATGGCCTTTTCCGTAAGTTTGTATTGGCCGTTACCCACTTCGGAAGTCAGTATCTTGCCACCCAGTTTCTCTCTCACCGCTGGCTTGTTGAGGTCTTCGACACTGGCAATCTCACTGACAGGAATCGAAGTGGGCACTGCCATGCCGATCCGGCCTTCATACAGCACGCCGAGGTCTTCAAGCTTGTCGCGGTATTTGTCGTAGAACGCCTTGTGGGTACTCGGCAACCAGACCATCGGGATCAGGTCGATATTGCCATTGGCCACTGCCTGAAACTGGATACCAATGTCCGCCAGCACCAGCTTGACGGGTTGCTTGAGGTGGTCTTCCAGGGCGGCATTTGCCAGTTTTACCGCGATTTCCGTGTCCGACCAGTTTACCCAACCAATACGGATCGGGGCCGGGTCGGCAGCATGCGCGACCAAACTGCATGAGGCCATAGTCAAGGCTGCAAACCAGCCAACAAGCGTTTTACTGGGTAACGTAATCATGGTGCATCTCCGCGTACTGTATGAATAGTTATTGGCAGGGCAGCAGATGAATCAAGTTATCTCATGAACGCAAATAAGATCGCGATCACAAGGGCATTACGGTTGTAGCTGGATCAATTATTGTTATGCGAAAGCACTGTCCGTTCCGGTAGTTCGTCCCTCCTTCGTCCGCAGGCGTGACCCGACGCTGGGTGTCTGACCGATGAGTGGCGCGCATTCGTCCACGTTGCATCGGTCAAGCCCTCACAACACCTTTTTTGCTCGAAAGAGCCAGATCAGCCCCTGTTTGCTGGATATTAAGCCTGGATTTTTGCTGACGCAAGCAAAATGTACAGGTGTGTCACACACGTTGACACATACGTACATTCGACATACCGTTATGTCAAAACCAAGCCTGATGTTCTGTTCCAGGAGCGCACCACATGTCCAGCGATCCCTTGCTGCAACCTTATAAGATCAAAAACCTGACGCTCAGAAATCGCATCATGACCACCTCACATGAACCGGCCTATCCGGTCGACGGCATGCCCAAAGAGCTTTATCGGGCTTACCACGTTGAGCGTGCCAAGGCGGGCGTGGCATTGACGATGACCGCCGGTTCCGCTGCGGTGTCGCGCGACAGCCCGCCGGTGTTCAACAACATCCTGGCTTACAAGGACGAAGTGGTCGGCTGGCTCAAGGACCTGACGGACGAGTGCCACGAACACGGCGCGGCGGTAATGATTCAGCTGACCCACCTGGGTCGTCGCACTCGCTGGGATAAAGCCGACTGGCTGCCTGTGGTTTCGCCGTCGCACCGTCGCGAAGCGTCGCACCGTTCCTTCCCCAAGAAGATGGAAGAGTGGGATATCGATCGGATCATCAAGGATTACGTCGATGCCGCCGAGCGCATGAAAGCTGCGGGTCTGGACGGTCTTGAACTTCAGGCCTACGGGCATTTGATGGATCAGTTCTGGTCACCGCTGACCAACGACCTCGACGGCCCTTACGGCGGTTCGCTGGAAAATCGTTTACGGTTTACCTTCGATATCTTGCGCGGCATCCGCAAGCAATGCGGTGAGGATTTTCTGTTGGGTGTGCGTTACACCGGCGATGAAGATCTGGCCGGTGGCTTTGGGGCGCAGGAAGGCATCGCTATTTCGCACATGCTCAAGGACAGCGGCCTGGTCGATTTTCTTAACGTGGTGCGCGGGCACATCGACACCGATGCCGGCCTGACCGATGTGATCCCCATTCAGGGCATGCGCAACTCGCCGCACCTGGATTTCGCCGGCGAAATTCGCGCAGCGACGGGGTTCCCGACGTTTCACGCGGCCAAGATTCCCGACGTCGCCACCGCTCGGCATGCCATCGCCTCCGGCAAAATCGACATGGTGGGCATGACCCGCGCGCACATGACCGATCCGCACATCGTGCGCAAGATCATCGAAAAGCGTGAAGAAGAGATCCGCCCTTGTGTCGGGGCAAACTATTGCCTGGATCGCATCTATCAAGGCGGCGCGGCCTATTGCATCCACAATGCTGCGACCGGCCGCGAAACCACCATGCCCCACGAAATCCCCAAAGCGCCTGCCAGACGCAAGGTGGTCGTGATCGGGACCGGCCCGGCGGGTCTGGAAGCAGCCCGGGTGGCCGGGGAACGCGGCCATGAAGTTACGGTGTTCGAAGCCGCTGACCAGCCCGGCGGGCAGATTCGCCTCACCTCGCTCAGCGAGCGGCGGCGCGAGATGATCAGCATCATCGATTGGCGCATGGCGCAATGCGAACGCCTCGGCGTGCGCTTCCACTTCAATACCTGGGCCGAAGCCGACACGGTGTTGGCTGAAGAGCCTGACGTGGTGATTGTCGCCACCGGCGGCATGCCGGACACCGAGGTGCTGAAACAGGGCAATGAACTGGTGGTATCCACCTGGGACATCATTTCCGGCGACGTCAAACCCGGCAAGAACGTGCTGATCTTCGATGACGCCGGCGACCATGCGGCGCTGCAGGCCGCGGAAGTCATCGCCAACAGCGGTGCAACGCTGGAGATCGTCACACCGGATCGGTCGTTCGCGCCGGAGGTCATGGCGATGAATCTGGTACCGTACATGCGCAGCCTGCAAGACCTGGACGTGACGTTTACCGTGACTTATCGGGTCGAGTCCGTAGAAAAGCGGGATGGCAGGTTGTTAGCCACCTTCGGCAGCGATTATGGCCAGGTACACAAGCAGCGCGTGGTCGATCAGGTGGTCATCAACCACGGCACCCTTCCGCTGGACGATTTGTACTTCGATCTGCGTCCCCTTTCACGCAACGGCGGCGCCGTCGAGCAGCAGGATCTGATTGCCGGGAATGTTCAGAATATCGTGACCAACCCCGAAGGCCGCTTCCAGCTGTTCCGGATCGGCGATGCGGTCTCCGCGCGCAATACCCACGCCGCCATCTACGATGCTTTGCGACTGGTCAAAGACATCTGACGGCATGCCCCTGACTTCACCGTCAGGGGTATTTCCTTGCTCAGGCCGGATTGAGGCTTGGGATGGTCAGGATTGAAGCCCTTTGCGGGCCATCGCTGCCCCAGCTTGCAGCGCCCCGCCGATCAGCGTTTCAAAACCACCGACAGTCATCGTTTGCAAAGCGGCGGCCGTCACGCCTCGGTAAGCCACCAAGGCATCAATCATCTCCTGCGCATCACGACCAGCCAGCAGCTGGCTGCTATTGACCACGACATTTTTTGCCGCCAGTTGCGCTATATCAGCGGGGATACCAGCAGCGATTGCCTGGTTGGTCAGCGCCGTCATCAACAAGGCGGGAAAAGCAGGCCCCGTGCCGGAGAGCGCTGAAAGGTAATCAATAAAGCCCTCCTCCTGAACCTCGGCCGCCGTGCCGACGCATTCGAACAGGCGCTGCACGAGGCTTTTCTTCGAGGCATCCATCGCCCCAGAACAATACCAGGGAGTAAAGGACTGCTGGATTTCGACCGCCGCATTGGGCATCGCCCGCACCACTGCCGAAGCCGATGTTTGCGCGGCAATCGTCTGCGCGGTAATTCCAGCCATCAAGGAGATGATTGTTTTGCCGCAAGCGTTGATATTCAGGCTGGCGAAATGTTCAGGACGAACCGCGATGATCACCAGATCGCTGCGATCCACAAGCGCCTGATTATCGGCGACCAGGCTGGCGCCCTGCTGTGCCAACGGGTGGGTTCCCGATCGGTTTGAAACGACCAGCTTGCCAGCCGCAAACAACCCCTTCGCCAGCACGGCCTTGGCGATTGATCCGCCCAACCAGCCCGTTCCGCCAATGATGCCCAGCGTCTCATTGGTCATCGGCCGCCGCCTCTTCGAAGGTGTCGGTCAACGGCACGAAGATCCCGGGTTCCTTTTCGGCATAGCCGAATTTGCCGTAGAAACGATCCAGCTCGCGCTGCTTGGGCACCTTGCCGGTGAAAATACTCACGTAATGGGGAATGCGCTGGAAGCGCACGGTAATCAGCTCATTGGTGTTCATGGTGATATAGCCGATTTGCGTCAGATAAATCGTGCGAGCCCGTGCGTCAGCGCCCTGGCTGTCGTAGCCAAAACGCTTGAACATGTTCGCCAAAGCGTTCATGCGTTGCTCGTCTATGGTGGAGACTTCTGCGGCAACCTCGTTTGATTGCAGCGCCCAGCTACGCACCGCAAACTCGAACTGCGAGTCGAATAACTGTGGGTTGAGCCAGCATTCGAAGACATTCAGGATTGCTTCGGAAATGCTTTCTGCATAGCTTTCGCACTGGCGGATCAGCCCACCAGTATTGGTATCGCGCCAGCGCGTCAGCAAGGCGGCCAACAATTGCTCGCGATCCTCAAAGAACCAATAGAAGCTGGTTCGTGACAAACCCAGACGCTTGGCCAACGGCATGACCCGAACGGCATCGATGCCCGACTCTTTCAGCGCATCATAGGCGGCTTCAAGCCATCCCTCCGGCGACCCGCGCCACCCGGTGTCCTGTGCTTTGCCACGTGTCTTCCCTAACTGGGACATGTGAGCAACCTTATTCAAAAACGTGTAATTTAAATGTACTCCGATGACCTTTGAATGTACACCTGAGTACATTTGATTGACTTCCCCTCACCTCGGCACATTGAGATCAAGCATCATGAAAATCCAGCCGCTGCCGCCCCTCAATAGCCTGGTAGCTTTCGAAGCAGCCGCGCGCCATTTGAGCTTCACCAGCGCAGCGAAGGAACTCAACGTCACGCAAGGCGCAATCAGTCGGCAGATACGCCTGCTAGAGGATTACCTTGGGGAAAGTCTGTTCGAACGTAACACTCGGGAAGTCAGCCTGAGTCCAGTCGGTAGCCGTTATTACAAGACTGTCGATCGGATGCTGCGCGAGGTTGCCAAGGCCACCGAAGAGATCCGCCGCTGGCAAGGTGGCCGCCAGATCACGGTCATGACCAGCTCGGCCATGGCCTCATTCTGGTTACTGCCCAAAGTTGGCGACTTTCAACGCTTGAACGAGGACATCGACCTGCGAATCGTCGCCTACGACCGGGCCAAGGATTACTCGCGCCTCGATTGCGATCTTGCCCTGTATTACTGTCGCACCCCGCCCGCGCACATGATTGTGACGCCACTGTTTTCAGAGGAAGTCTTTCCGGTTTGCAGCAAAGAGTATCTGGAGCGAAATCCGCATATCCGCGACATCGATCAGTTCGGGGCGGCAACCTGGTTATGGATGGACGACTCCCAGAGCGACTGGATCGGCTGGCCAGAATGGTTTGACCGGCTGGGCCACAAGGCCCGCGCACCTCGGCATCGAGTGAACATCAACAACTATTCAATGCTGATCCAGTCCGCGCTGACCGGCCAGGGTATCGCGTTGGCCTGGTCACAACTGCTCGGCAACCATTTGGAGACCGGCAGCCTGGTCAAACCCGTCGATGACGTGCTGCAGACCGATGCGCAGTTCTGTCTTCTGGAGCACGCGAGTCGCGGCGGCAATCAGCATGTCGTGGGTAGATTTCGAGAATGGCTGATGCAACAAGCCGGAGTCATTAATGATAAAAACTCATGAGCTGGTGACATAAAATCGTTTGTCAGCAATGAGCGGATATATAAATATCTCTATCAGGCAGAGACTCCAGATAAAACAACAACGAGCCGCCATGATGAGCCATGAAACAAACCCTTTCGAAATACCTCGACATCCCGCCATAGAATGCCGGAGCGACTGTCTTTATCAAACCTTCAATCTGCTGTTTATCCACTGCGCAAACGTTGATTAGTGCTATCGCACAGTTAGCGCGTGCACGTTTAAAAAGACAGCAGCATTGTTCATGACTGCCATTTAGATACTCATCTCGCGCCCATGAGGTTAATAATGACAACTATTGCCGTGAAGTCTCAACGAGAACTTGTTGCCGCACGCCCGCCTGGCCATGGCATGCAAGGCGCATTATTCGGCCGTCCGGATATTTTCGAAACAGACGTCGACATCTTTTTCACTCAACACTGGATTCTGGTTGGCGTCACGGCGGACATTCCCGAGCCTGGGGATGTTTCGACCGTTGACATTGGCAAGTCGTCGATCATCCTCGTACGCGACGACGATGAGCAGGTACAGGCATTTCGCAATGTGTGCCGCCACCGGGGCGCACGGTTGAAGTCGGCAGGCAAATCGACCGTGGGCATGCTGGTTTGCCCTTACCACCAATGGACCTACGATCTCGATGGCAGCCTCAAACACGCTGCTCACATGGGCAAGGATTTCGATCCAACGTGTAAAAGCTTGATACCGGTGCACACAAAGGTAGTCGGCACGCATGTATTCGTATGCCTGGGGGACCATCCGCCGGAAGATATCGGCTATCTGGAACAGACAATGGTTCCTCGATTCGCTCCGTACAATATGACCCATTCGAAGATTGCCCATGAAGCGGAAATCATCGAAAACGGTAACTGGAAACTGGTGATCGAAAACAATCGCGAGTGCTATCACTGTTCAGCGACGCATCCGGAACTCACTGCGTCTTTCCTGCCGGAAGATTTCGGCTTCTGTACCGATGGGCTTAGCGAAGAATCACTTCAGGCACTGGATGAATATTACCAACGCAACAGTGCTGCAAAACATAATTGGGAAAGTGATGGTTTTATCTGCGATGCAGTTGAGCACCTGGACGTAGACGCAGTGACTCAATTTCGCACGCAGCGGCTGGCTATCGCCGGCAATGGCGAGTCGCAAACCCTGGATACGCGGGTGGCATGCACACGCCTCTTCGGCGAACTTGTCCGCCGGGATCTGGGCGACGTGCATCTGTGGACCCATAACTCGTGGACACACGTGATGAGTGATCACGCGGTTATTTCGTACATCATCCCCCTTGCGCCGGACAAGACTCTGGTGCGGACCAAATGGCTGGTGAATGCAGACGCCAGAGAGGGTGTGGATTACGAGTTGGACAAGCTGATCGAGGTGTGGAAAGCGACCAATCAGCAGGACGCCGACCTTGTGGCGATCACTCACAGCGGCACGCAGGATCCCGGCTACACACCGGGACCCTTCTCGACATTCACCGAATCCTACGTTGATCAGTTTTCTCGCTGGTACGCCGCAAGGCTTGCCGCACATGGCGTGTAAGGAATAACCATGACCCTTTTTGCCAAACCTCCGGTCATCGCGAGTAGTGGATCCGCACAAGCACTTTTCACCGATCCTGATACCTGGAGCGCTTATGGCGCCCAGTGGAACAGCGGCGAACAAAAGTCGCTGCAATGCTGCGCTGTCCACGACGAAACCCACGACGTAAAAACTTTCATCTTTCGCTGTGCGGATTTCAGTGCGCTAAGTTTTGAGCCGGGGCAGTTCATCACGGTATCGCCGGTGATCTCGGGGCAAAGCGTATCGCGCTGTTACACGGTGTCATCCTCACCTACGCGCCCGTTCGCGTTTTCGATCACGGTCAAGCGCGTTCCCGGCGGCATGGTCTCAAACTGGCTGCACGACAATTTGCGCGCTGGCGATACGCTGCTCGCTTCCGGCCCGGCTGGCAGCTTCACGCCGGTCGGCCGTCCAGCGGCGAAGCTGCTTTATCTGTCGGCGGGTTCCGGCGTAACGCCGCTGATGTCCATGACTCGGGCGAGCTTCGATCTGGCGGCCGGCCTGGACATCGTCTTCGTGCACAGCGCGCGGACGCCAATCGATATTATTTTCCATGACGAACTCAGCCGGATGCAGGCGCGCATGCCTGGCTTGCGCCTCCTGAATATCTGCGAAGGACGCGGCGCCGACCCGGATTGGGCCGGCCTGCTCGGCCGCCTCGATCTGGCACTGCTCAGCGAGCAGGTGCCGGATTTCAAGGAGCGAGAAGTCTTCACCTGCGGACCGCAAGGCTACATGGATGCGATCAAATCGCTGCTCGAACAGGGCGGCTTTGATTTCCAGCATTACCATCAGGAAAGTTTCGATATCGCGGTGCTCAACGAAGAACCGCTCATCGAACAGGCGAGCGTCCTCGATCAACAGGAGGGTCTGTTTACCGTCACGCTGTCCCGTTCAGGTAAGACCTTCAGCATGTCGAGCAACCAGACGGTGCTTACGGCGGCCAAAAAAGCCGGAGCGATCGTCCCCTCCTCCTGTAGCCAAGGCGTGTGTGGCACTTGCAAGACGGCAATCCTGCAAGGCACGGTGGAAATGAATCACAACGGCGGTATCCGCCAGCGTGAAATTGACAAGGGGCTGCGGCTGCTCTGTTGCAGCAAGCCGACGTCAGATCTGGTTCTCGATTTGTGAGCCTGACGCCGTCCGAGAACGGCACCCCGCCATCCCATCAGAGACGAAACCGATCAACCGATTGCGAGAGCTTGCCCGCCAGCGCGGACAGTTCATCGGTGGTCGCCGCCGTCTGGCCAATGACCCGGCTGTTGTCTTCGGACATATTGGCAATCATTTCCACTTGATGAGCGATTTCATTGCTGGCCAGGCTCTGCTCGCCGATGGTCCGGGTGATGTCGTTGACCAGCTGAGTCGTCTTCAGAGTGGCGTCGAGGATTTCGCGGATGGCGCGCTCGACATCGGCGGTCACGGCCATGCCTTTATCGACCTGCGCAACGCTCGTTTCCATGTTGGTGACAGCCTCTCGGGTACTTTGCTGGATGCGCGAAACCATGCTGGCGATTTCCTGAGTGGAGGCGCTGGTTCTTCCAGCCAGGCTGCGCACCTCGTCGGCAACCACCGCAAAACCCCGTCCCTGCTCACCGGCGCGAGCGGCCTCGATGGCCGCGTTCAGCGCGAGAAGGTTGGTTTGGTCAGCAATGCCCTTGATTACCTGAATGATGCTGAAAATCCCCTCGGACTCCTTGTCCAGGGTGCGGATCACCTGTGAGGATTGCTGCGTGGAGCGAGCAATACCGTCCATGTCGTTGACCACCTGATGGATCACCCGGCCGCCATTCTTGGCCAGTTCCTCGGCCTGGTTGGCCATCGTCAATGCCCGCTCGGCGTGCTGGGTGATCTCCTCAATGCTGGCGGTCATTTCGCTGGCTGCAGCGGCCATGGTGCTGGCCGCCACGCTCTGCTGTTGGCTGCTGCCGGTCACCTGATGGCAACCACTGCTCAATTGCTGGCTCATGCCACTCACGCCCTGGGCATTGCTGCGAACCACTTCGATCATGCCGCGCAGATCACGCTGCATGGTCGCCAGACTGCGAATCAGCATGCTGGCTTCGTCCCGTTGTACCGGCTCGACGATAGATTCGCTCAGATTGCCATGGGCAATGCTGTCGGCAATCCGGCTGGCCGATTGCAGCGGGCCCATAATGCTGCGAATCACCCAGCGCCCCTGGATCAACAGCAACAGCAGGCTGGCGATCAGCACGCCACCGAGGGTCATGTTGGCATTACTGATGGTTTGCTGGGTGCCTTCGCCGGTCAGCTTAGTGTCGGTTTCGATCAACTCACTGAGTTCGGCCAACTCGTCTTCCAGTTGACTGAAAGCTTTATTGAACGTGGCAAGTTCCAGCTGCGCAGCGTTCGGATCATTGAGCGCCAGCCCGACGATGCGCTCGCCGGCACTGATGTAGGTGTCCAGGCTTGGCCGGATTTTGCTGAGGGCTGTCTTGATGGTGTCGTTGACCGGCAGCTTGAGGTTGTCACCGAGCATCTGACGAAAGTGTTCCGCGTGTTCCGCAATTGAGCTACGCACCTCATCCTTGGTGCTGGTGCTTTTCCCCAGCCCGACCAGGATCGCGGAGAACACGTCGCCGCGCAGCGCATCGTGCATCATGTCCGCTTCGAGGTGGTTACGCAGCGCGGTCATACTGACCGCGTTGTCATTCACCGCATCACGCATCTGCAGGTTGCCCAGGTAACTGACCAGACTGACGATCACGGCGGTAAGCAGGCTGGTGCCAATCAGCAAAATCAAGCGTAATTTTATCGACATCCGGTGGTTTCCCCTTTGGCATGTGCGTCGTCAGCTGGGCGAAAACCAGCCACGGATTGCTGTGCTCGAAGGGGTTATCGACTGTTGCAAGCCGTTACTTGAGTGCGATAAATGCCGTAAAGATTTTTATGACGTGCGGTACAGCCGCTCTGTCGACGGCAAGGTATCCAGTTCGCCGAAGAACGCGGTTATTCCAGACATTGCCGTCGCTTGGACCTCCCCATCGAATCATGCGATTCGATGGTAAGCAGGTATAAGCGACCAGTCAGAAACGCCGGGCGCTGATCAACTCATCCAGTACCCGAGTGGGCACACGAAACGGCACTGACATATGATCCTCGCCCGGTTCGATCTGGAGGTCGCTACGCAGCCCATATTGCGACAAATCCTGCAGCCGCCCTTGCAAGGCACGGGCATCCTGGATGGCCTGCACCAGGTCGCGCTCGCCCATCAACAGCGTCAGGCTGCTGTGGGTCAGGTTCAACTGCCCGGCATGCGCGCGTTTGCTGAACGCACGTTCGGGCTCCAGCAGGTAGCGATCCTGCCACCACAGACTCGGGCTCACCGCTATCACATGCTGGAACAGGGTCGGCCGGGTGAACAGCGTATAGACACCGAACATGCCGCCAAAGGAATGCCCCACCAGGCTGCGCTGATCCTGATCGACCTTGAAATGCTCGGCCACCTTCGGCATCAGGCGCTTTTCAATGAAGTCCAGGAACAAATCCTGCCCACCTTGCGGAGGATCGTTGCGCGCAGGTGGCGCAGGCGGTGACAAGTCGAACGCTCGACGCACAAAGTCCAGTGGTGCATCGCTCGGATAGCCGATAGCCACCAGAATCGAACCACGCAGGCGTTTCTGCGCCCGTTTGGCCGCATGAAAGGCCGGAAAATAAGCGTTGCCGTCAAGCAGGTAGATCACCGGATACCCGCCGGTGTAAGGCACATCACCCTCAGGCAGACTGATCATGATGCGATACTCGCGGCCCTCCCCGCTTTGCATCGTCCACTGCTCGCTACCGTCCAGGGTCACCGGTTCTGCATGGGCGACCGACGCGCCCATCAGCATGGCACCCAACCACATGAATAAACTGCGAATCATCGTCTGTCTCCTTACCAGCGATAGCTCAGGCTGGTGACGACGCTGCGCGCCTCACCCCGGTAGCAATAGCCTTCCTGGCAATTGATGTAGCGCTTGTCGGACAGGTTGCGACCATTCAGAGCCAGACGTACGCCGTCCATGCCGCCACCGAAGTCGTAATGCACGCCGGCATCGATCAAGGTGTAGTCCTCGTTCTTCACCGTGTTGGCGGCATTGCCGTAGTTACTGCCGGTGTAGCGCGCGCCGCCGGACAGCCCAAGGCCCATGGGCAAACGGTAATTGAGCCAGAGCGAGGCCAGATGACGCGGCACGTTCATCGGCGCTTTGCCTTCATTGCCATCATTGCTGCGGGTGACTTCGGGATCGTTGAAGCTGTAGCTGGCTGTCATGCGCAGGCGATCAGTCAGATCGGAAACCGCCTCCAGCTCCAGGCCTCGGGATTCCTGCTCGCCGGTTTGTATGCTGTTGAGGGGATTGGCCAGATCGCGCGTACGCACATTGGTTTGCGTCAGGTGATAGAGCGAGCCCGTCAGCATCGTGCTGGTGCCCGGCGGCTGGTACTTGAGGCCCACTTCGTACTGCTCACCCTTGGTCGGTTTGTAGGGTTCGCCGCTGGAGTTGATGCCACTTTCGGGCCGGAACGACGTGGCGTAACTGACGTATGGCGCCAGGCCATTGTCGAACAGGTAAAGCACACCGACCTGGCCGGTAGTCGCGGAATCACTTGTGTTGCTGTTGTCGCCACTCAGGTGGTTGGAGCGGCGCACCTTGACCCAGTCACTGCGCAGTCCGGCCGACAGGCGCCATTGGTTGAGTTCAATCTGATCCTGCAAATAAAGGCCGCTGCGATGCTCCAGCCCGTCCTCGTCAGCCAGAGAAGTCGTGGGACGGTCAACCGGCTGGTGATAGTTCGGCGCGTAACGATCAATGGAGGGAGCGTCGCCCATGGCATACAACAGCGACGTGTCGATCCACGCATAGTCCATGCCGGTGACCAGCGTGTGTTGCAGATTTCCGGTGGCGAAGCGGCTCACCAGACGGGTATCGGTGGACAGCGATGACATGTCTTCGTAGACCCCAATCGCCGAGCGGTTGAGGGTATGACCATCGCCGGCGTCGCTGGGCTGCAGGTACTGGTTGGTGGTATCCACCTGACCGTAACGCAGGTTCTGCTGCACGCTGAAGGTATCGTTGAACGCGTGTTCGAACTCATAACCCAGCGTCCACTGGCGCTGTTCGAGCTTGTCGAAGTACTCGTCTCCCTGCCAGAAATTGGAGAGATGATCGCCGTCCTGATACAGCATCGGCGAAGCAGCAGTCTCGCGTTCCTGATACTGCGCCAGTACTGTCAGGCGCGTGTCGGGGTCGATCTGCCAGCTCAGCGAAGGCGCCAGCAGGCGGGTATCGTTATTCAGCTGTTCGATGTAGTTCTCTGCATCGCGATATACGCCAACCGTGCGGAACAGCACATCCCCGGCTTCATCCAGACGCCCGCCCACATCGAACTGCGCCTGCTGATGGTTGTAATTGCCAGACTGCACCTGCACTTCGTTTTTCGCCAGCAGGCTCGGACGCTTGCTCACCCGGTTGACCATGCCGCCAGGGCTGACCTGCCCGTAGAGCACCGAGGCTGGGCCCTTGAGCACTTCGATGCGCTCCAGGTTGTAGGCCTCAGTGGAATACAAGGACAGCCAGCCGCTGCCCGGCTGGCGCAGGCCATCGAGAAAGTCGGCACCGATGGTGGTCTCGAAACCACGGACACTGATCATGTCGAAGCGCGGGTCCAGTCCCGAACTGCCGACCCGCACACCCGCGCTGTACGCCACGGCATCTTCGACCCGGTCAACCTTGCGATCAGCGATCTGTTCGGCCGTGACCACACTGATGCTCTGCGCGGTTTCCAGGATCGGTCTGTCGCTCTTGGTGGCGCTGCTGGCATTGCTGGCGAAATAGCCTTCAACCGGCGCGAACGCACTCTGCACCGTTGCGGCATCGATGTTGGTGGGTTCAAGTTGCAAGCCGACGTCGGTCTTGCGGGGCAGCACCACAAAGCCGGACGAGGTCTTTTGCGCAACCAGGCCGCTCCCGGCAAGCAGCTTCGCCAGGCCCTCGTCCAGCGATCCGCCGCCCGGCAGGCCAGGACTGCTCAAACCGCGCACCGTTTCCGGGGAGTAGGACAAAGTAATACCGGCCCGCTCGGCGAAGGTACTGAGCGCTTGCTGCAACGACCCGGCAGGAATGCTCGGAGCCGTTTCCTGCCCGATGTTTGACGTTGCCGCGTGAACCGGCAGGCTCGTTGCACCCCCGAGCAAGGCCAACGCCAGGCAAACGGCCCTTGGCAGAGAACGGGATGGGAACGGGGCGATGGCACGCAGAGGCAGTCTGGCAAGGAACATGACGGTATCCATTCAGGAGGTGATCATCCCTAACCGGACGAAGCGCGAAAGTCCGACAACTTATTTTTTATGCCAGCGGCACGATGCGCACCCACCAGCGGGTACGTTCGACGATGTGGACCGGCAGCAGGTGAGTAAGGTTGCGCAGCATGATGTCCGGTTCATCGAGACGGAAAACCCCGGACAGACGCAACTCGGCCACCGTGTCATCGCAGCCCAGCCAGCCCTGGCGATAACGGCCAGCCTCAGCGAGGAAGTCGACCAGGCGAATATCGTTGACCAGCAACAGCCCCCGGGCCCAGGCGAAGGGATCGAGCGGCCCTTTGCCCAACGCCGTCATCTGCGTTGCGTCAATGCCCAGCCCATTGCCCGCTTGCAGACGACGCTGCCCAAATGGCGTGGAAACCAACACCTCGCCGCGCTCGACGTGGATTTCGCTATAGCCATCACGCTCACGCAGCACTGCCCTCGCCTGCCTGCCCTCACACTCAGCGAAACGACAGCGCACGCGCCAGTCGGCACCGTCCACCAGCACCTCGCCCGATCGCAGCAGCCACTCGCGCCCCCGGACGTCCACTGCACTGCCGGTATTGAGCAGCAGCTCAGCACCGCCCAGGTCGACCCGACGACGCTCACCAGTAGTGGTGGCGAAGTCGCTGCGCCAGGCCGGCGGCGCTGTCGTGACCAGCAGCGTTGCACCACCCGCAACCAAACCGAGGCCGAGTAACTTCAGTGTCCGTCGACGACTTAAATCAGCTTCGGCCCGTCGCAACAGCGGAATGGTACGTGCAGCATCAGGCAACTGACTTGCCTGAAACAAATCACCCATCTGCTGCAGACGCTGCCATGCCAGCTCATGCCGGACATCGTGACGCCGCCAGTCGTGCAACTGCTTGTGCAACTCGGCGCTGCTGGCGTTGGCCCGCAAACGCATCTGCCACTCGATGGCCGTGCGGATGATTCCCTCCGGCAGGCGCTCGGCAGCCGCACTCACTGTGGCGCCTCGAAGCACACTCGATAGCAATGCATCAGGGCGCTCGCCACATGCCGTTCCACAGTACGACTGGAAACGCCCAGCGCCTGAGCCACCTGGGCATGGCTCAGGTCACCCAGCTGATACAGCAGAAACGCTTCACGCACCGCCGGTTTGAGACCGTCAAGCAACCGCGCGATGCGCTCCAGGCATTGCAGCGCCTCATGTCGGACCGCAGGTGATGGATGGCTTGCCTCGGGCAGCTGCGCCAAGGCCTCAAGATAGGCTCGCTCCAACGCGTCGCGACGCCAGTGGTCGATCACCAGACCCCGCGCGATTCGTACCAGCAATGCACGCGGTGCATGAGCGCTGATCGGCTGCCCGCGCACCAGTAAACGCAAAAAAGTGTCCTGGACCAGATCCGCCGCCTGCTGCGAGCACCCCACCGAGCGTCGCAACCAGCCCTGCAGCCAACCGCGATGCGTGCCATACAAAAGATCGAGAGAAACGATCGAATCCGTTTCATGGAGCGACATGGAACGCCTCAGACAGACAAACAGCAAAAACGCCATGAATGGGCATGGCGGACGCGCGCACCTTAAACGCGAATCGTTACCATTACAACCTTTTCTGACGTGCTTTTCGACTATTCACGCAAGCTTTGTGCTAAGGGCAACAGCGTCCCACTGGCGTTTGCCTGGCTGAGGAATAATGACAACGCTGCTGCGAAGGTTACCCAAACGGCTAGAGACTCTCCCGCTCGCATCCCTCCAGCTTAGATAGCGCATCTCCACGACAAATACCCCGCAAGCGCTTTGCACTTGCGGGGTGTTGCCTGGCTAACTCAACATTGTCGATGTTTGAGTTACATAAACGCGGGTTGTTATTGTTGGCCTTGCTTTTTGATAAGCGCAGCGAGTTGCTCGTACTCTTCTGACGACAGTTCGGTAAGCGGAGTGCGCACTGGACCTGCGTCATGGCCGACAATTCGTGCACCGGCCTTGACGATACTTACCGCGTAACCAGCCTTGCGGTTACGAATGTCCAGATAGGGCAGAAAGAAGTCGTCAATTATTTTACCAACGGTAGTGTGATCTTCCCTGGCAATCGCGTGATAGAAATCCATCGCCAGTCTGGGTACGAAGTTAAATACCGCCGAAGAGTAAACCGGAACTCCGAGCGCTTTGTAGGCGGCGGCGTAGACCTCAGCAGTCGGCAAACCACCCAGGTACGAGAATCGATCACCCAGGCGACGACGGATCGAGACCATCAGTTCGACGTCGCCCAGACCATCTTTATAGCCAATCAGGTTCGGACAGCGATCAGCCAGTCGCTCCAGGAGCGGCGCAGTAAGACGGCACACGTTGCGATTGTAGACAACCACGCCAATCTTGACGGATTTGCACACGGCTTCTACATGTGCAACCACACCCTCCTGACTCGCCTCGGTCAGATAATGTGGGAGCAACAATAACCCTTTGGCGCCTAATCGCTCAGCCTCTTGCGCATATAGAATCGCCTGACGTGTGGACCCGCCCACGCCCGCCAGGATCGGCACACTGCTGGCGCAGGTATCGACAGCAGTCTTGATGACCGCACTGTATTCGTCAGCCGCCAGGGAAAAGAACTCCCCGGTTCCACCCGCCGCGAAAAGCGCGCTGGTGCCATACGGAGCCAACCACTCCAAACGTCGCGCATACCCGGAGGCATTGAATTCACCGTGGCTGTCGAAATCAGTCAGCGGGAACGAAAGAAGCCCCGAGGAAAGAACGGATTGCAGCTCAGATGGAGTCATCTTTTTATCACCTGTTTTATTGTCATTGGGAAAGCAATTGAAGTCATACGACATCATATAACAACAGATAAAACAACCCTACTATTTGCTTAACCACAATCAATCGCGAACTTGACCAGCTTGCTTACCGCTGATGATTACTTCCCCTTATCGGACTAATAAGAATATTGACTCAGTCAATGGCGTTATTGCGATTGACATAACTTGCGCAGAAAGAAAGACTCTCCACAGGTCATACGACGACTTACAACTAATAATAAAAGGTGATTTTACTTATGCTCCGTTTGCATTGTCCTGCATCGCGTCCCCACAGGATCGCCAGCGTTCGCCGTGCGCGATATCAGTTGCGTAGCGTCCACACAACTAGCCTGGTGCAAGCGCGATGAAAGAACTCCTGAAACTCTATTTTCTAGTGCTCAAGATAGTGATCATCGCGAGCCTGGTGTGTATCACGGCGCTGATCTTCACCAACGTAGTGTTGCGCTACGGCTTCAATTCCGGCCTGTTTTTCGCTGAAGAGATTTCCAGGCTGGCATTCGTCTGGCTGGTCTTCGCCGGTTCCCAACTCATGCTTCATGAAAAAGGTCATATCGGCGTCGATATCCTGACCAGCCGCGTCTCGCCCAGAACAGCCAAGCATTTATTGACATTGACCTATCTGTTGATGCTGTTCACAACTTCGCTGTTTCTTCAGGGCAGTTGGAAACAGACACTGATCAACCTGCACGTGGGCGCTCCTTCCACCGGAGTTTCCATGGGGTTGTTCTATGGTGCCGGGTTGGTGTTTTGTGTCTTGAGCAGCATTCTGCTCTGCGTTCAATTGGTCAAACATCTGGCCACATCGGTTGGCGAACCACTGTCCGCAACCGCACACGGGGCGCGCAAATAATGGCCCTGGGCGTTTTTGTCGGCGTGCTCATGGCCGCCTTGCTCATAGGCGCACCTATCGCCTATGCATTGATCCTCTGCGGCGTAGCCCTGATGTGGCTGCTCGGGCTGTTCGATGGCCAGATCATCGCGCAGAACATCATCAACTCAGCGGGCAGCTTTCCGTTGCTGGCCATTCCACTGTTCATCATCGCCGGAGAGGTCATGAACAGCGGCGGCCTGTCCAAACGCATCATCAATCTGGCCATCTCTCTGGTCGGCCATCTGCGCGGCGGTCTGGGTTACGTCACCATCTTCGCCGGGGTGCTGCTTTCCAGCCTGTCGGGCTCGGCACTGGCCGACGCGGCGTCGCTGACGGCGCTGTTGCTACCGATGATGGTCATCGCAGGTTACAACCGCAACCGATCCGGGGGCCTCATCGCCTCGGTCTCGGTGCTTGGTTCGATCATCCCGCCCAGCATCGGCTTTGTCGTTCTGGGGGTCGCCTCCGGGTTGTCGATCACCAAATTGTTCCTTGCGGGTATCGCCCCGGGGCTGATGATTGCCGTTGCCCTGGTCATCGCCTGGTGGCTGGTGTCCCGTCGTGACAACGACGTCGAACTGAGTCCTAAAGCCTCTGGCAGGGAACGTCTCAAGGCCTTGGCCGACAGCACCTGGGCACTATTGTTGCCCGTGATCATCGTGGCCGGCCTGCGCTTCGGCGTAGTGACACCTACCGAAGCCGGAGCCGTGGCGAGTGTCTATGCGCTGATCGTGTCATCGCTGATCTACCGCGAACTCAGCCTGAAGTCGCTCAGCGAGCTACTGCTGCGCGCAGGAAAGACCACCGCGGCTGTCATGTTCCTGGTCGCCGCAGCCTCAATCCCGGCCTGGATGATCACCATCGCGGACATCCCGGGGCAGATCATCGACCTTATTCAGCCGGTCATGGACAACCCGAAACTGCTGATTGTGGTGTTGATGCTGTTGATTCTGGTGATCTCCATGGTGATGGACCTGACACCGACGATTTTGCTGTTGGCGCCGATTCTCGTACCGGTAGTGACCGCCGCAAACATCGACCCGATCTACTTCGGCGTGCTGTTCATGATCAATTGCTCCATCGGGCTGATTACGCCGCCCGTTGGCACGGTCCTCAACGTCGTGTGTGGCATCGGCAACATGCGCTACGAAGCGCTGCTCAAAGGCACCATCCCGTTCCTGATCGCCGAAGTCATCGTGCTCTTCCTTCTCGTGATCTTCCCCGACCTGGTAACTGTTCCAGCGCAATGGTTCGCCCACTAAAACAACTGACAAGAAAAAAAGGATAAACCATGAACAAGCAACTAACCGTTCTTGCTGCCCTGCTGCTGGCCAGCAGTTTGAGCTTCGCCGCCGAGTACAACGCGCGCACGATCAAGTTTGCCGCGACCAGCCCGAAAGGAACGCCACCGGCAATCGGTATGGAGATATTCGCAAAGAAGGTCAATGAACGCAGCGGCGGCAAGATCAAGGTTCGAACTTTCCCAAATGGAGTACTGGGTGGCGACGTACAGGTGCTCTCCTCATTGCAGGGCAACGTGGTGGAAATGATGACCTGGAACGCTGGCCTGATGCTCAATCATGTGACCGACTTCGGCATTCTCGATTTCCCCTTTATCTACAACGATATGGCCAAGGTCGACGCCATGCTGGATGGCGAGGTCGGCAAGATGTTGATCGACCAGTTGCCGGCCAAGAACCTGGTCGGCCTGGCGTTTTGGGAGCTGGGCGTACGCAACCTGACCAACAACGTCCGGCCAGTGCAGAAAATGGAAGACATCGCCGGCCTGAAGATTCGCGCGCAACAATCGCCCTTGTTTCTGGATGCGTGGACCGCGCTCGGAGCCAATCCCACACCCCTGCCCTTCACCGAAGTTCACACCGCACTCGAGACCCACACCGTGGACGGCCAGGAAAACCCGGCCGCGCTGATCCTCGCCTCAAGGTTCAATGAAGTTCAGAAATACCTCAGCCTGACTCAGCACAATTACAACCCGCAGATCGTGCTGATCAGCAAACCCTTCTGGGACACGTTGAATGACGACGAGAAGGCCCTGCTCACCGAGGTCGCCATGGAAGTGCGCCTTGAGCAACGCGAGATTTCCCGTCAGGCCGACAGCACGACGATTGCCGAACTGCGCAGTTCCGGCATGCAAGTCAACGAACTGGCCCCCGAAGAGCTCGCGCGTATTCAGCAAAAGGTGCGTCCCGTGATCGAAAAATATGCCGCGCAGATCAACCCCGAACTGGTGAGAAAAGTCTACAAGGCCATGGATTACCAGCCGCAATGATGCTGCGGCAAACAAGGTCAGCCGTGCGCTGACCGTCCCGTTCAGCGCACGCTTTTCAAACAATCAAGAGGAAGCAATGCCATGAAAATTTCCGTCGCACAGATCCACCCGGTCGCTGGAGATCCGCTGCGAACCATCGACAAAGTTGCCGAGCTGTCGCGTCAAGCCGCAGAACAAGGATCGCGTCTGATCGCATTCGCCGAATGCCTGTTGACCGGAGGCTCCTTCGACAGCCGCGAAGAACTGGAAAAAGGTGCCATCGGTCTCGACGCACTGGACCCTTTGCTCACCGCGACGGCTGAAACCGGCATTTACATCGTCGTCGGTTTCTATGAAAGATACGCCGAGTCGATCTTCAATACGGCGGCATTGATCGGTCCCAAAGGGATCATAGGTTTGCATCGCAAGCGTCATCTGCCGTTCATGATCGGTGACCGCTTCACTGACCGTCCTGCTGATTGGACGCCGCCGGTATTCGACACTGAAATCGGCCGTATCGGGCTGGCAATCTGCTACGAAATTCGCTTCCCGGAAGTCATTCGCACCCTGGCCCTGGACGGCGCTGACATCGTTATCCTGCCTGCGGCCTGGCCCGAACAGGCTCGCCTGCTGCCGGACGTTTTCAGTACCGTGCGCGCTGCCGAAAACATCGTCTATTTCGTGGCCCCGAACCGTAACGACCTGGACGGCGGCATGCAGTTCATCGGCATGAGCCACATCATCGAACCTTCCGGCAAGACCTTGATCCGCGCAGGCCAGGAAGATGGCGTGTTCAGTGTCGACATTGACCTGGACAAGGCACGTAACAAGTCATTGATACGCGAGCCTGGCGTGTTCGAGATACATCCCTTCCGCGACCGTCTGCCAGAGACCTATCGCCTCTGACGCCGCAGTCACTGCTAACGCATTCTCAGGTACTTGCAATGCACAAGAAGATCACATCACTGAAAGATCGAATGGCTGAAGGCCCGACGTTCGGGATGAACATCTACAGTACCTCCTGCATGGCCATCGAAGTGGCTGGCAACTGGGGTCTGGATTTTGTTTTCGTTGATGCCGAACACACCGCTCTTGGCGTCGACAAAGACATGGAAAAACTGATTCTGGCGGCCAACCATGCCTCCATCCATAGCCTGGTGCGCGTTCGCGGAACACTCGAATGGGACATCCGTAAAGCCCTGGAAATGGGCGCTTGCGGGGTCATCGTTCCCCAAGTCCACAGCGCCACACAGATGCGGGAAATCATCCGCTACAGCAAATTCCCGCCATTCGGGCGTCGCGGCGGTGACAGCTCGGTTCGCTCGGCGAATTACGCAGGTCCCGGATTTGACTGGGCCAGTTATACGCAAACGGAAAACGCCCGTAGCGTCATCGTACCCATGGCCGAGAGCTACGAGTTCTTCGACAACATAGATGAAATTCTCGACGTCGAAGGTATTGATGCGGTGCATTTCGGCCCGGCAGATTACTCACTGTCGCGTCAACTGCCGGTCGACTATCGCCTCGGCAATAACGAAGTACAGGCGCGTCTGGCATTGCTGATCGAGAAGTGTCATGACCGCTCGATTCAAGTCATGGTGCCCTGCTTTCCCGCGGACACCGAAACCGCCCGGCGCCTGCTGGAGATGGGTTGCGACATGTTATTGATGGGCAGTGATCTGTCATGGCTGAACCAGGCGGGACAACAGATCTCGACCATTCAGAAGACACTTCAGAAATAAAGAAATGCTTCATTAAGAACAGCTGACAAGCAAAAACGCCGAATCAATAACTTGATTCGGCTTTACCAATCAGTATTCCGGAAACATCAGCTGACCAAAAAGTTTTGACGCAACAGTGTAGCCTGAGTAAGTGCGACCAATTCATCAAGCTGAACATCGGGCCTTTCCGTTACATAAGACACACAGAACCTGGCCGGTTCTATGGGTGGATTGCAAGGCAACACCTTCAATAAATCAACGGCCAACATATCCCGAATCAACGGAACCGGAAGAATCCCGATAGCATATCCGGCAGAGATCATTTTCGCGATGAACGCCAGCGAATTGCTGGAGTGGAAAGCCTCGGACACACTCCCTCCTTCTTTCAGCCACCGTTCAACGACTGAATACAATGTCGAGGGCGCAGAATGCGTCACGATGGGATGGGCACAAGCGTGCTCTGGAAGAAACTGCCCACCTTCGATCTCCAGTTGTGCGGCGGCCACCCACTGAAAGGTCATCCAGCCTAAAAAGACGTCAGTGACATCGTCGCGCGTCATCGGATTGGTCAGCAGCGCCAGATCAAGCTCATGATCATTGAGCTTCTGGTTCAGCACCGCGCCCACGTCAATGGTGATTTCAAGGGTGATTTCCGGAAAATGCGCTTTGATCTCGGCAATTACCGCGGTCAACCCGACCATTGCCGAACATTCGTCAGCACCCACGCGCAATCTGCGATTCTGCTTTTGCTTGGCGGCAAACTGTTCAAGCTTCACGCTGTTATCAAGCGCCAGTTCCGCATGTTGCAGGGCGATCAGGCCGTCGGCGGTGATCATCATGCGTTGCTTGCTGCGATCAAAAAGTTTCACACTCAACAAAGACTCCATCTCGCGAATGCGAGAGGAAATTGCCGGTTGTGTCAGATGAAGATGTCGTGAGGCGGCATGGACACCGCCCAATCGGGCAGTCCAATAGAACGCCTCGATCTGCATCAGGGTAATTCTCATGATAAAAATCGTCCCGCAGTTGACTCGTTGTTTTTTATTATCGCATTAAAATCTTGCTTGTTAGGATGGACGGACTGTATCAGACATTCATCAAAAACAAGTAAATTCCAGCATGTATATTATTGAAGAACTGCCACGCCAGATCACCAGGGAAGAACTTTCGGTTCTTCTCGCAGCGGAGCCGGCAACGATCGGCCACTTCACCACTAAAGGTATTTTAAGTCCCCGGATAAAAGCACACTTCCAGGACATTAGAGCCGTTGGAACCGCGGTCACCGTAAGAATGCCCGGGGCCGATGGGGGAATTCTGCATTACGCGATGGGCTGCGCAAGACCAGGCGATTTCCTGATCGTGGATCGCTGCGGTGAGCGCGTCACGGCGGCCATGGGGGGCGCCATGGCCTACGCAGCCAGACAGGCTGGAATCGCCGGAATCGTCATAGATGGGTACGTCACCGACCTGGGTGAATTGCGCCAGCATGGAGTTCCCATATGGTCCTGGGGCGCCAGTGCCATCACCACCCGGCTCAAGGGCAATGAAGGCGAGTTTTGTACGCCTGTCCAATGCGGCGGTGTGGTTGTTCATCCCGGTGATGCCGTGGTCGCCGATGAGAACGGCGTGGTGATCATCAAGCCAGACCAGATCCTGACACTGGCCCGACGCGCAATCGAGTTTCAGGAGAATGAAAAAAACACCCTGGCAAGGCTGGCAAACGGCGAGAAATTCCCGGATGTCGTAGGTTCCAGATCAATCATCAACGCTGCAATCGGGAACCTCTGAACAGGTGAACACCGCCCCGTTTTGCGGCCCCGTTTCTGCCATGTAGCTCCCTCAAAAAAACAAAAGGACTACCATGAAACCGTTAAAGATTCCGCCCCTGATCATTGGCCTGCTCAGCGGTCTGATCGGGCCCGCAGCCTCCGCGCAACCGCCGGCAACCACCCACTTCAATGTCATTGGCGGTGGCAGCCACAATTACACGTTTCGCGCGGTGGAAAAGCCGTTCTGGAACACCACCCTGCCCGAGAGCTCTGACGGGACCGTCACGGCGCGCCTCAGGGGACTGTCGGAAAGCGGCCTCAAAGGCCCGGAGATGGTACGCCTGATACGTCTTGGCGCGGTTGATGTCGGCATGGGCGTTTTCGCTTTCGTTGCCGGTGATGATCCATTTTTCGAAGGAATCGATCTGCCCGGTATGGCGGCCGATATCGAGACCTCACATCGGGTATCGGCGGCGTTCAAGCCGGTATTGGCTCAACGCATGGCCGAACGACATGGCGTCAAGCTGCTGGCAACGGTGCCTTATACGGCGCAAGTGTTCTTCTGTCGCAGCCCCGTCACCTCGATAGAGGACCTCAAGGGCCGCAAGATTCGCGTTCGCGGGCGCAATATGTCCGAGATGATCAAGGCGCTGGGCGCATCGCCCATGACCTTGCCATTCGCCGAGGTCGTGACGGCCATGCAGACCGGCGTCATTGATTGTGCGGTGACCGGCATTGGTTCAGGCAATGCGGCCAGATGGTACGACGTTGCCAACCATATCTATAACCTGCCTGTGGACTGGTCGATTGGTTTCTACGCCATTGGCCTGAAACGCTGGCAGTCCCTGCCCGAACCTGTGCAGCGCCTGTTGCAGGAACAGTCCGACATTCTCGAAGCCAGGTGGTGGGCAGAAACCGCCAAAGAAAATCACTTCGCCCTGGCCTGCAATATCGGCGCGCCCGACTGCCAGATTCACCGTTCCGCCAATATGCAGGTCAGCACACCGACACACGCCGAAAAACAGGTTGTGCGGGACGCCGTTCTCAATATCGCCAACAACTGGGGCAAACGCTGTGGGGTGCAATGTGTCGAGCGCTGGAATGCCACGGCCGGCGTTGCGCTTGGCATAAGTTTGCAAAAACCCTGACTCGTGCCCGATCCGTTGAATAACTGTGGATCTGCGCGACAACAATGTTGCGCACTCTGAACACCCTCGTTTCCGGAGACCCCCAGCCATGAAACCCACTGAACCTTCTGGTATCAGGCTCGTAAATACCATCTCCCGGCTGAGCGCCTGGCTTGGCGGCATTGCGTTGATGGGCACCGCCTTGATGATCGGCACCGACCTGATTCTGCGCAAGACCATCGGCCTGTCCATGGGCGGCGCCGACGAAATAGCCGGTTATGTGCTGGCTATTGTCAGCACTTGGGCGTTCCCCATTGCCCTGTTGAAGCGCTCGCATATTCGGGTCGACATTCTCTACTCACGGCTCAAGCCCAAAACCAGGCCGTGGCTGGATCTGCTGGCCCTGAGCTGCATGGCGATTTTCGTCAGTACCTTGCTGTTCCACTCGTGGGGTGTGCTGTGGGACTCGATCCAGTACCGCTCAGTTTCCACCACGCCGTTGCAGATCCCGCAGTGGGTGCCTCAATCAGTCTGGTTCGCAGGCTATGTGTTTTTTGCCCTGACTATTGTGGTTCTGGCCTGCGCGAGCCTGGCCCATCTGCGTCACCAAAGATGGGCGTCGATCACTGCGCTGATCGGTATCAATTCTGTCGAGGAGGAGATTCAAGAAGAAATCCACAGTCCCGCGCCGGGGCTCACCACTTCCCAATCGAATGGAGCGCACTAGATGCTGGCCTTTACCCTCTTCACCCTGCTCGCCTTGCTGGGCTTGAGCGTGGCCGCAGCGGTCAGCGTCGGTCTGCTAGGCATTTCACTGTCGCAGCTGTTTTCGACATTGCCACTGAGCAACGCCATGGGCGAAATTGCCTGGAGCACCAGCGCCGAATTCCTGCTGGTGGCTATTCCGCTTTACATACTCATGGGCGAGTTACTGGTGTGCTCTGGTGTCGCAGGGCGCATGTATGGCGCCGTCGCCAAATGGCTTTCGTGGCTGCCCGGTGGCTTGATGAACTCCAATATTGGTGCATCCGCACTGTTTTCGGCAACCAGTGGATCCAGTGTGGCCACCGCTGCAACGATCTCGACCATAGCCCTGCCGGAGCAGGAGCGAAAAGGCTATCCGGCTCCGCTGTTCCTCGGGTCTATCGCCGCTGGCGGAACCCTTGGCATATTGATCCCACCCTCGATCAACATGATCCTCTTCGCGTTGATCGCCAATCTGTCGGTGCCAAAACTCTATCTGGCGGCGACGATTCCCGGCATCCTGCTGAGCTTCATGTTCGTCGCAATGATCGTCCTGGCTTGCATCATCCGCCCTGAACTTGGGGGTAAAAAAGAACACTCAACCTGGGCTGAACGTCGGGCCAGCATTCCTGACCTGCTGCCGCCGCTGGCCATCTTCGCCCTGGTGGTCGGCGCCATCTACAGCGGCTTCGCAACGGCCAGTGAGTCGGCCGCCCTGGGGGTGATTGCAGCCTTTTCCCTGGGCCTGTGGCGACGAGCGTTCACCTGGCAAAATCTGGCGCAGGCTTTCGAATCCACCATGCGTACGACCGGAATGATCATATTCATTACCTTGTCGGCGTTTTTCCTCAATTTCGTGCTGTCTTCGATAGGCCTGACATCCACCCTGGTCAGTTTCGTGACGGACCTCAACATGTCGCCGATGGGAACGTTGCTGGCCATCATCGTGTTCTACATCATCCTCGGCTGCTTCATGGATACGCTGGCGATGCTGATCACCACGGCCCCACTGGTTGTGCCAGTCGTTGTCGCCCTGGGTTTCGATCCACTGTGGTTTGGCGTGATACTTATCATCCTGTGCGAAATGGGACAAATCACCCCGCCATTCGGGATGAATCTATTCGTGGTGCAAAGCATCCGCAATAAAGGCAAGTTTCTGGATGTGGTCTACGGGACCATACCCTTCTGTTTTGTATTACTTATGCTGATCGCGCTCCTGATCATGTTTCCGCAGATCGCGCTCTGGCTGCCACAGTTTGCTTGATGGGCATTGTCCCTGCGGGGTCCGGGCTGCGTGAAGCTTAATCCCGCTGCAGGGCCCCGAGAGCTGAGAGCCGTTTGTCCACGCGGCAATGCTTGCGAGGGTTTGCGACCCGTTAACCAATGAAGAATACGGCAACCTTGTTTCCCAATGGATCACGAAGATAGGCGACATAGAAATCATCTTCGTAAGCCTCTCGGTAACCCGGAGCGCCTTCGTCCGTACCTCCGTTTGCCAGACCACCGCTATAAGCGGCTTCTACCTGCGCTTTGGAATCGGCGCGAAACGCCAGCATGACGCCATTCCCAGCCGTCGCCGGTTGGCCATCAAAGGGTTGCGCGACATGGATGGTTCCCGGCCCATTCGACTTGTCGGCGACATCCGGCAGCGAAAAACAATATTGCTCTTGCGCCACTTCTAGCTCATAGCCCAACGGTGAAAGAACAGCGTCATAGAATCGTCCGGACGCCTCGACGTCGTTAGCGCCTATGTACAAATAACTGAGCATGATCGCCTCCTGACAGGGCATGCGTGCAATCGACTGGTCGATCCCGGAAGCGACCCAGCGATGCCTCAGAGACCGAAGTAACCACGATTCTAGACAGCGATTTCAGGGTGCGCTAAGCGTTACCCGACGAGTCAATGCCTGATCCGATCAGCTGCGAGACCAACGGTTCGCAAGGCCTGACCCCAGACGCAAGTTCTTCGACCTGCAATCTGAAAATCCATAACTGCTTTGCGGTCAGTTCGACGTAGCTGGACTTCATTGCTCCACTATCGCCGGACAGCTGCGCCAATGCTCCACTACTCCTCCCGTGTCGCCCAGAACAGGATCAGTCTGGGGAAACTGCAGTTTTGCGATCTGTTCGATCTGCGCTGGCGTGGCCGGGTCACGATTGATATCGCCCTCCTGCCCCGGCGGATAGGCGCCGACCACCATGAAGTCGTCGCTGGAGCCGAGGTTGCAATGCCCCGTTCCCGCGGGAAGCAATAGCACATCTCCAGCTCTGACCTCGATCACGTGGCCGTTCGGCCCTCCCAGCACCAATCGTGCGTAGCCGGCATAGACGCCCAGCACCTCGTGGCCATGGGTGTGGTAGTGGTGGTATGAGAACACGCCGTAGCGCCATTGCGGCGGCCAGCCATTGGTCTTGAACGTGCGTTCGAACAACGACGCTGGATCGCTGCCAGTCACGTCTAACGCGGCGGGATAAACCAGCACGGGCAGGTTCGGATTATTGGGAATACCGCTGTTGGCCTTCAGCTTCAGTGCCTGCACGGCCGGCCCGGTCAGCGTCTGTTTCATGCAAGTGCTCCAGTGCCGAGCAGGCTCGGCAAGGTGAGTATATTGAACTGACGTCGGGCCAGCGTCATGGTTCGAACTCTTGATGGTGAAAGTACATTTTGCGCGATGCGGACGGGAGTCGACTGATGATAATTGACTCAGTTGCCGCGTAGAGCTGAATGAAGCTGTTGCGCGTGCCTTTATCTTTCGCTGGGTTGCATGAGAATCCGGGAGCGGGCTTTACGGTCACAAGCGCAGATCACTTTGGAAGCGCTCCTCGGTGATTAACCCTACCGCTCTGCAAAACCCCCAAAGCCAACTTTAACTGCCAGAATCTCCTCACTGGATTGCTTTGGAGATCACTATGCTTCGCGCGTTTGAAAAATGGCTCGACCCCTTCCCGCCCGATGAGACACCGCCGCCGCCCGATGGCCTGGCGCGGTTTCTCTGGGCCTGCACGCGGGGCGCGCGCGGTTACATCCTCGCGCTCGCGCTGCTCAGTGCCGGTGTTTCGATTTATGAAGCCTGGCTGTTTTCTTTCCTCGGACAGGTCGTGGACCTGCTGTCGACCTGGCAGGTCGGCGGCGATGCGGCCAAGCAGGAAAGTCGCGTGCTTTGGGGCATCGGCATGGTATTGCTGACCAGCATTGGGCTGGTAGCGTTGCGTACGATGGTGCAGCACCAGGTATTGGCGATCAATCTGCCGTTGCGACTGCGCTGGGATTTCCATCGATTGATGTTGCGACAAAGCTTGTCATTCTTCTCCGATGAGTTTTCCGGCCGGGTCACTACCAAGGTGATGCAGACGGCGCTGTCCGTGCGCGAGGTGTTGTTCACCATTATCGAGATCGCACCTGGGATTGGTGTGTATTTCATCGCGATCATCGCACTGGCCGGCGCCTTCGACCTGAAACTGATGCTGCCTTTTATTGCCTGGGTCGCGTTGTTCGGGCTGGCAATGCTGTACTTCGTGCCCCGCCTGGGAAAAGTCGGCCAGGAACAGGCCAATGCCCGTTCATCGATGACCGGGCGTATCTCCGATGCCTACACCAACATCACCACGGTGAAGCTATTTTCCCACTCCAAACGTGAAGCACATTTTGCGCGCGCTGCGATGGAAGATTTCAAGCTCACCGGCTTACGCCAGATGCGCCTGGTCAGCCAGTTCGAGATCGTCAACCAGGCCTTGGTGGTCGGGTTGATCATGGGTGCAGGCGGTTATGCCCTGTGGCTGTGGCATCAGGGCGAAGTCGGTACCGGCGCGGTGGCGGCGATCACCGCCATGGCGCTGCGCATTAATGGCATGTCGCACTGGATCATGTGGCAAATGACTTCCCTGTTCGAAAACATCGGTACGGTACAGGACGGTATGGAGACCTTGACCCGGGGCCCCAAGGTGCGGGATACGCCGGACGCGAGCGCGCTGGTGACCACTGGCGGCGCGGTGACGTTCAACAATGTGAGTTTCAACTACAACGGCGAGCGCCAGGTGCTGGATGGCCTGAGCCTTAACATTCGTCCGGGCGAAAAAATCGGTCTGGTGGGTCGCTCAGGCGCGGGAAAGTCCACGCTCATCAATCTGCTGTTGCGCTTCTATGATGTGGACAAGGGTGAGATCCGTATCGACGGGCAAAACATTGCCCACATCACGCAAGACAGCCTGCGTAGCGCCATCGGCATGGTCACTCAGGATACCTCCCTGCTGCACCGCTCCATTCGCGACAACATCGCCTATGGCCGCCCCGACGCGACCGACGAGCAAATCCGCCGCGCTGCGGCCAATGCCCAGGCTGATGGGTTCATCAGCCGATTAAGCGATAAGCAAGGTCATTCCGGTTACGACACCCTGGTGGGTGAGCGTGGTATCAAGCTTTCGGGCGGCCAGCGTCAACGCGTCGCGATTGCCCGGGTGATGCTCAAGAATGCCCCAATCCTTCTGCTTGACGAGGCCACAAGTGCACTGGATTCGGAAGTCGAAGTGGCCATCCAGGAAAGCCTCGATGAAATGATGAAGGGCAAGACGGTAATTGCCATCGCCCACCGCCTGTCGACGATTGCGGCCATGGACAGGCTCATCGTCATGGATGATGGACGCATCATCGAACAAGGCACCCACACCGAGTTACTCGGCAAGAACGGCATCTACGCACGGCTCTGGCATCACCAAAGCGGCGGGTTTCTGGGTGAGGATCAAGGCGTGGTTGAGGCGATGGAGTAGGCACGAACGTGAACGGACTGGAGCGGCCATTGCAAGAGGCGGTTCCAGGTCCGTTTTCTGCCGGTCGCAGCAAACAGAGAACGGACCATGAGTGGGCATCTGGGCAAATGCGCCTGCGTGTGGGTTGAATGCCTCAGGGCATCGCGTGTAATCAGCCTGGTGTCGATTACGATCTATCAGCCACGCGCCTTTCTCTGTGACAGTCTGACGGTTCCAGTTCCCGACCGCTGGAGGAGCGAACTGTGATTGCCATCAGCGACTGGCCGGTTGCGTTGTCCAGCAGCACGGAGCGCGTCTCTTGCGGCTCGAACAGGAAACGTTCGCCCCACTGCCTCATGCTCACCACCACTGGAAATATCGCCCGTCCTTTTTCCGTGAGCACGTACTCCTTGTAGGCGCTGCCATCAGACGCCGGCTGCACGTCGAACACACCAACATCAACCAGTGCTTTGAGCCTCGATGCCAGAATATTTTTGGCGACGCCCAGACTCTTTTGAAACTCGCTAAAGCGGCGAATATCGTCGAATGCGTCGCGGATGATCATCAGCGACCAGCGATCACCAATGGCCTCCAGTGTCCTCGCTACCGGACATTCACCGCTTTGTGCGGAAGCATCTTCGAGCATCATTTTTCAGTCTCCCGGAATGTAGATCTGCCAGATCGACCCATCGAACAGGCAAATTCTGGTTGCAGAACAAAACCAGATCGCACAACAATTCAAACCGGTTTTTAATTGAAACCAGCTTACCCTATGGGAGTGCCTATGACAGCAGATACTCATTCACCGGCCGGATGCCTATCCCAATCGTGCTCGGGATCGACGCCTCTGGATGCGAGTAAAGCCGCGCCGATCCGTTGCCTGGCCTTTCCCCCACGCTCACGCTGCTGTTCTCCACCACCTGCGCGCTGGCCGTCGCCAACGTCTACTTCGCCCAGCCGTTGCTGGACTCAATGGCCGCAAGCTTGGGCGTTGAGTCAGGGATGATCGGAATCGTAGTGACTGCCACTCAGGTGGGATATGCGCTCGGCTTGCTTTTTATCGTACCGCTTGGCGATTTGATCAACCGTAAACGGTTGGTGCTGACGCAAGTCCTGCTGTCAGCGATTGCACTGGCTGCAGTGGGCACATCGCGGCAATGGCCGGTTCTTCTCGGGGCCCTGGTCGTGGTTGGCTTGATGGCAGTGGTCGTTCAGGTGCTCGTGGCCTATGCCGCTGTGCTTGCAACCCCGTCACAGCGCGGGCAGGCCGTGGGCACGATAACCAGTGCAATCGTCGTAGGGATTCTGCTGGCGCGATTCACCTCCGGACTGGTTGCAGATCTGGCGGGATGGCGGGCTGTCTATTTTCTTTCTTCGGGACTTATGCTCACCATTGCGGCGGTCCTGTGGAAGGTGGTTCCTGCCACAACGCCGCCACCGCACGCGGAAGCCTACCTGGCGCTCATCAAGTCACTTTTCAAACTCTTCATCACCGATCCGGTTTTACGGATCCGGGGCACGCTGGCCTTACTGATCTTTGCCGCTTTTTCGGTGTTATGGACTTCAATGGTGCTGCCATTGAGCGCCCCACCGCTATCGCTGTCGCACACGGCAATCGGCATGTTCGGCCTGGCCGGTGCCGCCGGTGCTCTTGCCGCCAGAGGAGCCGGACGCTGGGCGGATCGAGGGCACGGGCAAAAAGTGACCGGACTGTCACTGGGATTGCTGACGCTGTCTTGGTTGCCCATAGCTTTTGCAGGGACATCACTCTTGGCATTGGTCTGCGGGGTGATTCTGCTCGATTTCGCAGTGCAAGCCGTACACGTCAGCAGCCAAAGCATGATCTTTGCCGCTCGCCCCGACGCCGAAAGCCGCATGGTCGGCGCATATATGTGCTTTTATTCGTTTGGCAGCGCGCTAGGCGCGGTAGCCGCTACTCATGTGTACGAGCTCTGGGGATGGTTTGCAGTAAGCCTGCTAGGCGCTTTGATAAGCGCCACTGCTTTGCTTCTGTGGGGGCTGACGTCTCAGCTATTGAGGGCTCATTAAGCGGCGTTGTGATGGCGGTACGTCGGTTCGGTGTTCATTGCTTATTCTGCGGAGCATCGAGAGGGATATCCAGGGTGAAGGTTGCGCCCTGTCCAGCCCCGTCGCTGTACGCGGTCAAGTTACCACCCATTTCCTGCGCGGCGAGCGCACAGCTGTGCAGGCCGAAGCCGTGACCGTCTTTGCGCGTAGTGAATCCATGCGTAAAGATACTCGCCATGTGCTCCGTCGCAATCCCATTGCCGTTGTCCGCCACCGTAATGCGCAATGCTGGCCCGTCAGCGAGGGAGGCGTCGAGCGTGATGCATGGACTGCGATCGGCCACGCCGTCCAACGCCTGCCTGGCGTTGCGGATCAGGTTCACCAGAATCAGCAACACCCGGTGCCTGTCCAGCGACAGGAGGGGCAAGTCGGCAATTTTCTTGACCACCGTCACCTCTTGGCTCGCCAGTGAGCCGGCACTCATGCGCAAGGCATCATCGATTAACTCTGGGACCGGCACTGTTTCGACGACACTGACGGCAACGGCGTAGGACTGCTGGGCAGCAACAATGGTTTTGATGTGGTCAACACCCTTGGTGAGTCGCTCGAGTTCCTCGATGATGCCCTGTTGCTCTGCCGTCACCGCCTGCGCGAGCTTGAGCAGGTAACCGGGCAGCATCTTTCCTTTCTGGTCTCTGGTGAGAAAATCGCTCAGATCATTGACGTGTTCGTTCAGCAGCTGGGCTACCTTGCCCAGCCCCAGGGCTTTGGAGGTGTGCATCTGGCTGCTGACCAGTTCTGCCGATATGTTCACGCTGTTGAGGACGTTGCCAACGTTATGCAGCACAGTCGTGGCGATCTCGGCCATGCCCGCCTGACGGGATTTCGCATGAAGTTCGGTCTGCACTTTGCTCATTCGTATCGCCGCGCGTACGCGAGCCTTGAGCTCCAGCGGCGAGAAGGGTTTGGCGATATAGTCATCGGCGCCACTCTCCAGGCCGGAGACGCAGGCGTCGCTGCCGCCGCGGGCGGTCAACAGGATCACGGGTAAATGGGCGAAACCGGCGCTGGCTTTGATTCTGGCTGTCAGGCCAAAACCGTCGAGCTCCGGCATCATCACATCCGAGACGACGACATCGATGGGTCGAAGCTGCAGGAGTGCCCAGGCCTGCTCGCCATCACCTGCGGTAGCGACGATGTAGTCGTTTTGTAAAAGCTCGCTAACGTAGCTAAGCATTTCCGGGCTGTCGTCTACCACCAGCACCCTGGACTGCAAGGCGTGTTGCGGGAGCTGCCCGTCGTCTGCGCCTTCCCTTGAAGCTGGGTCGATGCTATCGCCAAGGTGGCCGTCGTCGAAACGCAGGTGGCGCTGTTCGTTCGTGCTCGTCGTGCTCGGTGACGATCGCTCGTGCATAGTGCTGGCTTCGGTCGGCACGGTGCTTTGTTCAGACCCAAGCGGCAGTCGAACAAAGAAGCAAGACCCCTGTCCGGGTTCGCTGTTGACGCCGACTTCGCCCCCCATCAGTTCGACCAGATCCTTGACCAGAGCGAGACCAATGCCTGTGCCGCTGTAGTGGCGCGTGGCTGAATTGTCGATCTGGGAAAAACGCTGGAACAGCAGCGGCAGTTTGTCTTGCGCAATGCCAATCCCCGAGTCTTGCACCGCGAGTTCAAATCGCTCGTTATCAAGCGGAGTTACTGTGAGGTGCACGGTGCCGCCAGCGGGCGTGAACTTGATGGCATTGCTCACCAGGTTGAGAAGAATCTTCTCGAAGTGTCGGGGGTCCAGGAAAACCGTGCCGAGCGCGGGATCAATGCTGCAGGTTAAAGTGCAGCCTTTGCCCTTGGCCACCATGGCGGCGTCCTCGGCCAGCACACCAACCGCCTTGTTCAAGTCAACGGGCGCCGGACACAGCTCGAACTTGCCCGCTTCGGCCTTGGAGAAATCGAGGATGTCGTTCACCCGGTTCATCAAACGCAGCGCGTTGCGTTGGGCACGGTCGATCTGCACCCGCCAGTCCGCTGGCGGGATGGTCGCCGCCGAGAGCTGCTCCAGGGGGGCGAGAATGAGCGTCAGAGGGGTGCGCAGTTCGTGGCTGACCGTGGCAACGAAATCGCTTTTTGCCTGATTAGCCGTCTCGGCCTGATTGCGCGCCTGAATGAGTTCGATGGCCTGCGCCTCCAGCACCTCGGTCTGCTGGTGCAACGCGTCGGTCCGTTCGGCCACCATTCTTTCCAGAGAAGCCTGGACTTGCTGTCGTTCGGCTTCGGCCTCGGCCTCCAGCACCCGGATGCGCAGGGCATTCTCCTGGAACACCCGCACGGCGCGGGTCATGATCCCGATCTCGTCGCCGCGTCCGGCGCTGGCGATCTCGGCGGTCAGGTCGCCGGCCGCAAGCCGACGCATGACTGAGGCCAGGGCTACGATGGGCTGCGCGACAAATCGCGACGTGCTCCAGGCGATGGCACCGGCCAGCAGGATGGCGACGGTACCCGCGATCACTGTGGCAAGCATGCCGCGATCATTGTGGACCAAAGCGTCGGAGCGCGCCTCGCCAGCAAAGCGCGCAACCAAGAGGCCGGCGCTCCGCGCCTCGTTGCGAACCTGGTCGCGCGCGTCGCTCAAAGAGTTGCTCGCCTGATGGAATCGGGCGAATGCCGCCCGGTACCCGGCAATCTGATCGTTGACCGACAAGGGCGTAGCCCTGGTTTGCAGCCCCAAGGTCGAAGGGAGCACGCGAGAGAGACGGGAGAGCTCGTCCAGAAGGGTGCCTACAGAGTTGGCGACCTCGGCCGACGGTGACAGGCGAAACGACAAGGTCTGTGCCTCAAGGGTGGCAACACGCTCGGCGAAACGCTTGGACAACGCGGCTGCATTGTGCAGCAAACCGGTTGCTGCCTGAATGTCGTTAGCGTCATGGGCAACCTGCCCATCCACTTCATCCAACATTGCCTCGAGGCGCTCGACCACATCCCCAACAGCGGCGAGATGCCGCAAAGCCTCGTCTCCCGCGAGCCTGGGCGCCTCGCCAAGGTGCTGGACCGCCAGGCTGGCAGCAGTGACCGCCGTCGCCAACTGGTCCAGAGTCTCGCCCTCCTGCGGCGTCCCCAACATCTCACGCAATTGCTCGACCACGGGCGGGAGTGCCGCGCCGGCGTTCCGCGCGGCAGTGGCGGCCGCACCATCGCCAGTCACCAGCATCTTGGCCACATTGGCGGTGATGACTCGTTCCCCGTTGCGCAGGATATACAGGATGCGATGGGCGCTTTCGATGTCGCTAACCCGCGCCTCGTGATCAGCGGCGCGGGAATCAACCCCCTTCAGCCCTTCGGCGATGCCCTGTTCGACGAGGATCGTCGCCTCTCGCATCCGGCCGTAGTGGGCTGTCATGTTCTCCGTTTCGCCGTCCATGGTCAGGGTCGCCGCCCGCAAGGCGGCGATCGCTGCGGCAAGCCTTTCCAGACTGCCCTTGAGCGATTCCGCTTCAGCCACTGGAATGGCGCTGAGACCGGCGATAGCCGTCGCCACCATGCCTTCGGCCTGCAACAGGCTTTCCTGGTCGCGGGTGGCGATGAAGTTTTCCACCCGCCCGGTGGCCCCGTTGACCGACGCCAGAATTTCCGCGGAATGGCTGGCCGAGTCCACGGCACGCACCATGCCGCGCAGGCCATAGAGGTTCACCAGCGATACTGTCAGCATCAGGAACACCAATGCGGCGACCGCCAGGCCAATTTTGACAGCAATGGGCCTGTCCCTGGCGGGCTTGAATGTCAACATGTCGCTCCCCGCCCTCCGCTACTGCTTCATGACCTCGGGCAAAGGTGCCGGCGCCGCCGTATTGTTGATGGCCGCGTCGATCATCGCCGTCACGGAAGCCTGGCTGTATATAGGGTTCGCGGCGCCGCCCACGGGCATAGTGGCGAGCCAGGCGTCCAGGTCTTTCGCATCGATGCGTACCAGCGGCACCTCGACGAACTTCGGCACCTGCTTGCCCGCCAGAATCTGCTGGGCAACCCAGAAACCCACCTGGGAGACGCTCGGGGAGGCGGAGACCGAGACAGTCTCGTATCCATTGGCATCGCGCTCCTGTTTCCACAGGGCGAGTTCGTCCTGACGGTTCCCCATCACGATGATCGGCAAAGGGCGTCCCGCCGCCTTGAACGCCATGGCCGCACCATAACCGTCACCCCCCTGAGTCGCGACGGCATCAATGCTGGGCAGCGACGGCAGCGCCAGCGCCACTTCCTTGCGTGCGACGGAAGCCGTCCAGTTCCCGTACACGGTCTTGACGAACTTCAGGCCCGGATAGTCGCTGGCCGCCTTGCGAATGCCATCGCTGATGTTTTTATCGGTGGCATCGCCGGCGATGCCACGGATCTCCAGCAGCGTTCCGTTGCCCTTGAGGCGCTCGGCGACATAATCCATTTCCACGCGGCCCATGGCGGACCAATTGTAATCCACGGTATAGACGCAGCTTTCGGTAACCAGGCTGGCCATGACGACTACCACGATGCCGGCGTTGCAGGCATCGCGGATCACCCCATTGAGGGCTGTGTCGGACGCGGCCAGGATGACGATCGCGTTTACGCCATTGACGATCATGTCCTGGATATGGGCCGCCTGTTCCGACGCCGAGTTATTCGCGCTGACCACCGGGGCCTCCCGGATCAAGCCATCCTTTTGCGCCTGGACCGCAATCTCCTGCCAGTTGCGCACCATCACCTTGCGAAAATCGCTGCCCGCGTAGGAGTTGCTGAAAGCAATGCTCTGACTTGCAGTGGGACTACCAGCGGCAGCCTGGGCTGGATTGGCAGCAACCATCACCAGCGCGGTCACGCAGCTGGCGAAGCGCCAAAAGATTTTGGGGGTCGGTTTAGTGTTCATGCTGTTCTCCATCGTGCTTGGGATTGACTAGCAGTAATCCACCTGCACCTGCCGACAGCCTGGATCGACTGCTAAGTCTGGTTGGCGCAGTCGGCTTGCAGATTGGAGATCGTCGACCATGTGAGGTTTGGCGCAGGCATTGAGAGTCTCCCTGTATGGCGCGAGCGAGGGTTGTTCCGTATTGCCTTTGAAGAAGTCTGAAGCCCATCTTGCCAGCATAGGGTTGCTGGCCAACGACGCGGCCGACAATTGAAACCAGCACATTGCCTGCAGTAGCACTGAGCATAGTATCAAAGTGCCCTCTTCGCGCGAAGTCATGAAGGATTTCAGTCAATTGAGCGACCCACCAGGTCACACGTAGCGCTCGCTGCCGTTTTAGCGAGAGGTCAGCGCCGAGTGACTCGGCGGAAGGCTGGCATTCTGCTGGTCGAGCGCGAACGAGCGTTGCGCGACATAAAGAGCTTGCACGCTGATCATCGACGGCGTGAAGGTGGAAACCATGTTGCGGGTGTGGAATCTGCTGGAAACCCGCGCCCTGTACAAGACGCTCAGGACGCTGATACCTGCGGATCAGATCGACTTGTTAAAACGACGCAGTACTTCTTAGCCTCGTCCTATATACCTACCCGCATCAGGCGTGGAGCGGCGAGTCGAGCCGCCCACCCTTTTCCCGTGCGTGCCTGATATCTCGCGAGGGAGGGGCTCCGAAACGTCGGGTATATTCGCGGCTGAACTGGGCGACGCTTTCATAGCCGACCCGCAGCGCGGCGGTGTTCACGTCTACTCTATCGGTCAACATCAGGCTGCGCGCGGCTTGCAGTCGTAACGATTTTTGATATTGAACGGGGCTGGTGCCCGTCAGCTTGCGAAAGTTGTGATGCAGAGTAGAGCTGGCCATGCCTGATCGTTCAGCGAGCTCGGCCACGTGCAGCGGCTTGTCGTAGTGAAGTTTCAACCACTCAATGGCTCTCACGATGCCCTTGTCTCGGTAACCATCGCGAGTGACGCTGCGCAACAAATGCCCCGCTTCACTGAGCAGTAGCCTAACGCATATCTCCCGCTTGATAAGGCCCGCCATCAAGCCTGCTTCAACCGGCCGTTCGATCAGCGTGGCGAGTCGAGCGAACGCATCGAACATCTCACTTGTCGCCACCCCGGATACGAAGCCTCGCGGCTCAGTAGCCAGTTCCTGCTTTGGCGGTTCCAGGGTCAGAATCACCTCATTGAGCATGGCAAAGTCGAGCTTCAACACAACTGATAAATAAGGGGTTTGCTCGTTAGCCGCGGTAACGCGAGCCAGTGTCGGTATATCGACCGAAGTGACGAAAAACGAGCCTTGCGCGAAGTCACAGACTTCCTCGCCGAACGTGATCTCCTTCGCGCCCTGCAGAATGATGGCCACGCAAGGCTCATAAATGCAGTACGCGGGCGTACCTAGCTCGGCTAATCGATAAAACGTCAAGCCTGGAATCGACGTTGTGCAAACGTCGTTCAACCCAATCTGCACGGTGACTTTTTCGATAAGCCGTCTGAGTGCCTGGAGGCGCTCGTTGGGCTGAGCGGGCTCGCGCAAGCTCAGGGATTGCATATGACTGAAACCGAACTGCGAGAGGGAAGCGCTCGTCATCACATGCGTCCTGTTTACGGAATATTCGAGTCTGCTGAGAATGTGTGTCCAGCACAAGCGCATCGGCAGGATTGTGCACAAAATTCGGCGAATTAGGGTCACTTGGAGCAGCCTGGTTGCTCTAATTTGTATTACGAATACCGGCTTCGATGAGCCCGTGAAACTACAGTCGCGAAAGGAAAGTAGGATGGACAGACGAAATTTTCTTGCCTATTCAGCGGCCGGTGCTGTTGCGGCCGCCTGGCTGCCAGCATCGAGTGTCGCAAGTTCGGCAGCGGACGCCCCAGCGCCCTCTTCGCTGACAGAGCGCGGGAGCGTTATGCGCACAGAAGGTCGGCTAGTGCGCGCAGACCTGCCCCTCAATTCGCCCTCGCATGCCATGAGATACGTGACGCCTCAACGCTTTGGTATGGGCGGGACGCAGATCGGCAATATATTTGCTCCAATCAGCGACGAGCAGGCGGCTATGGTTCTGCAGGCTGCATGGGGGTCGGGTGTAAGGCTTTACGACACGTCGCCGTTCTACGGATTTGGCTTGAGTGAATATCGTCTGGGCCGCTTTCTGCGCGGCAAGGATCCAGATGACTATGTGGTTTCCACCAAGGTGGGCCGCGTATTGACTGCCGCTGGCGGCTTGCGCGCGAACCATGCCATCTGGAAGTCACCAGCGCCCTTTAATTACCGGTATGACTACACCGCAGCAGGAGCGCGTCGTTCCGTGGAAGACAGCTTGCAGCGACTGGGGCTACCGCGTATCGATATTGCTTTGATTCATGACATCTCGGCTGATAACACCGAACTGGAGGGCGGATGGGAAGCCGCGTATCAAATTGCGCGCACAGGGGCGATGGTTGAGCTTGAAAAGATGCGTGATGAGGGACTCATCAAGGCATGGGGCTTCGGAGTCAATACGCCGAATGCCGTGGTTCAGGCATTGGCCAGTGATGACCCGACTCCAGACATCGTGTTGCTTGCCTGCCAATACTCCCTCCTTGACCACGGCGATGCGTTGCGCAGCACCTTTCCGGCGCTAAGAAGGAAGGGCACCAGCGTCATGGTTGGAACACCACTCAATGATGGATTTCTGGGAGGTCGCAACCGATATAACTTCAGCCTGGACCTCCCTGCCGGTGCGGTAGAAAAGCGCGGGCGAATCATGGCGATTGCCAGCCGGTATGGCATCGATATTCATACTGCCGCCTTGCAGTTCGCAGCGGCACATCCACAAGTGTCCGCGATTATTACGGGGGCGCGTTCGACAGGGCAGATAGTTTCCAATGTACAAGCTATGAAAGTTGGTATTCCGGCAGGGTTCTGGGAGGAGCTCAAGAGTCAGAATTTGATTGATGCTCAAGCACCGATTCCTTCCTGAGCAATGCCCACGGGCGTGTTGGCTGCTGATGTCAAGCTACCGCCGCCAGGCTGACTTATCCGGTGACAGGTTTCAAACCTGTAAGTTTTAACTTCCCTTCCAGGCAATTACTTACATCCATACATTGAGAATACAAGGACATTATTCTCCATCAAACAAACTGCGCACGCGCTCAAATAAGAACGCTAGACTGAGATCGTAATAAATGAAAACACCAACTTCTCTCATGATTGTCGGCGGCCTGCTTGCGCTCTTCAGTAGTGGTCATTTATTGGCGGACACACTTACGCTCAGCGTTCCGTTGCCTGATCCACTTCCACAGCTGAAGGTTCTGACACTCCTTGTAGGTTTACATCTGCTTGGCATGTGCTTTGGTCTCGGTGGAGCGACGATGCTAGACCTATGGATTTTGCGCTGGATGCGTAGGGGCAGCCTCCCGGTTGAAATCGGACGCATCTTTCACTTCATCAGCGAGGCCGTCACCCTGGGACTATGCCTGCTGTGGCTTTCAGGCCTTGGTTTTCTTGCCCTTTACGCGATGGAGTCGCCGGAAAAATTTGAGAACCCCAAGCTCTGGGCGAAGGTGATTGTGGTGATTGTCCTGACCATCAACGGAATAATCATCCACGCGTTCGTATTGCCCGAAGCACTACGCGACTTGAGTCGCCCCCTGCTCTTCGGAGTTTCCCGCAGAAGAGCTGCCTTGTTTCTCGCATCGGGTGCAATTTCGGGTGTGTCCTGGTACACAGCTTTTGCCTTCGGCCTTTTTCGTGAGTTAAACAACAGCGTCACATTAACCCTGTTGGTCATCATGTGGCTTACGCTGATAGTAGCCGCCTCACTCGCAGCAATTCTAGTCTGGTTAAACTCTACGGCGGCAGCAAGAAAACCGCCTTCATCCAGTCCTCCAACTTAACAAACAATGACCCTCCTGGATGTGGTTTGTTACTGCCCGGACAGCGTATCTCCCGGAGGCCATTGTTAGAAGTCAGGGCTCACTTGAGATGGCGATTCAGATGAGCTTTTAAGCTGTTGGTTTGATGCAGTTTGCGTTCAGCACGCTAAATATTTTTCGAGCGAAAATACCCAATGTCGCCAGTCGCATGTATGACAGCTCGACATAATGCGCTCGGACGGTTCACCGATGACGCGGTTCATCCCACTTGACGGCCTTGACTGGCCGTTTTTTCTGGAGAAATGAATTTGGGCCAATGCTACTCACTCTCTTTCTTCAGGCTTTCGGGGCTGCCCGCGCACAGACCATCCATCACCAGGTTCATCAGCCTGGCGAGACGTGAGCGCCATTCGCTCTGGGAATCCATTTGCCATATTCCGGCGATGGCTAGAAAAAAGTCGTCGTTAGTAACCCCGCTACGAATCGTTCCGGCCTTTTCATTTGCCCTCAAAAGTGATTCGGCTGCTGCCTGGACTGGAGCGTATCCCGACTTCCCCGGGAACTCGTAAATAGACGCAGCTTGATGTATCGCAGTAGCGAGTCCTGCCTTGGTCATTGCGTATTCAGCGAGGCAGTCCATCCATTCCCGGAGCGCCTCCTTAGGTGGTTTTGTCGCGAGCAGTTGTTCCGCCAAGGAGGCCACCTGCTGCATCTCGAATTGATAAACCTCGAATACCAACTTCTCTCGCGTGGCGAAGTGGCGATAGAACGTGCCCTGCCCTACCCCGGCTTTCTTTGCAATTGCGCTCAGCGGAATCGCAGGATCGATAATTAGCTCGGCTAAGGCCACCTCGAGTATCCGTTCCCGGTTTTTCTTGGCGTCAGAACGCATCACCAATTCGTCAGTCATGAGCAAAGTTTTCCTTCATTATATTGCTAAACGGACGGTTGTCCGGTACAGTTTGAAAGTGGACACTTGTCCGCTTACCCGTCGTTTCAGGAGTTTACTATGAACAGCACTGGCAATACGATCTTGGTTACTGGCGGCACCTCAGGCATAGGCCTTGGCCTGGCTCTCAGGCTTCACAAGGCGGGCAACACAGTCATCATCGCTGGACGTCGCAAGACTCTGCTCGACCAGATCGTTTCGGAACACCCAGGCATTGAATCAGTATTGCTGGACATCTCCGACCCGCAATCCATCCAGCGCAACAGCGAAGCACTTGCGATCAGCCACCCGAATCTGAACGTTCTGATAAACAACGCTGGCATCATGCACTGGGAGGATCTGACTGATCCGGAAAACCTGAGCACCGCCGAAGATATCGTGACAACCAACTTACTGGGCACGATTCGCATGGTGTACGCATTTACCCCACAGTTGATCAAGCAGCCCAGTGCAACGATTGTGAATGTCAGTTCGGCATTGGCATTCGTCCCGCTCCCTGCAACACCGACCTACAGCGCAACCAAAGCGGCCGTTCATTCGTTCACTCAAAGTCTTCGAGTGCAGCTGGCAGCCTCATCGGTCGAGGTTATCGAGCTCGCACCGCCAGGTGTACGTACCACGTTGCTTGGGCAGGAAAATGACGAACACGCCATGCCCTTGGAGGAGTTTCTGGATGAAATCTTCGACCTGCTCAAAATCTCGCCGACCCCGCGAGAACTTGTCGTCGAGCGCGCCAAGCCATTACGCTTTGCTGAAGCGAGCGGTTCCCATGATGATGTTTTGAAAATGCTTGCGGGATACAAACCACCGGCAGAATGATGTCGACCGTGTGCGTAGCATCTCCTGACCTGGACGCTCAATCGCCTGTTGCTAGCGTGCTTGAGCGTTAAAGAGATATACGACCTCGCCATAATGAATCTCGAGATTTGTGCCATGGACAACCTGTTCGAAGCTGTCATTCGCAGCGCTCATTGGCAGAGATGCACCGCTTGTTTGACAAACCAGGCGATAGCATCATTATCGTTTTGTAGCTAAGGGCGTTATTGAAATGAAAATCGGAATTATCGGCGCAGGCAACATTGGGGCGACTCTTGCCTGTAAGCTCGCTGCGTGCGGCCATGAAGTCAAACTGGCAAACTCGAAAGGTCCTGAGAGTATTCAGAACCTTGCCAATGCAATCGGTGTTCAGGCGGTGACAAGGGAAGGCGCTGTGTCCGAGGTAGATGTTGTGATCCTCTCGATCCCTTTCGCAAACTACCCGGATCTCAAGCATACCCTGAGTAATGTTCCGGAGAAAACCGTCGTCATTGACACGTCCAATTACTATCCGGGCCGCGACGGGGCAATCAAGGAAGTTGACGACGGTAAGCCTGAGAGCGTCTGGGTAAGCGAGCAGATCGGCCGTCCGGTTGTTAAGGCATGGAATGCAGCCCTCGCAGCGACTCTTGCCGACCATGGCCAACCAGTCGGGTCTTCCTCACGCATAGCCCTACCTGTGGCTGGCGGTGACATCAATGCTGAGGCAATCGCGCAGGATCTTGTAGAGGATACCGGCTTTACCGCGCTTGCCGCTGGAAGCCTCGAAAACTCATGGCGTCAGCAACCAGGTACGCCCGCCTACTGCACCGAACTGAAATTGCCAGAATTGAAATCGGCCTTGTGCGCGGCAGACAAGATGAGGGCGCCTCAAAATCGGGACGCACTTCTGAGCATATTCATGGCTCCCGATAGAAATTTTTCACACGAGGAAATTGTTGCCATGAACCGGGCGATGACAGCCTGACCATCGGCTTGGATAGACGCCCGCCTGAGTACCGGCAACGGCTCTGGAGAACCTAGACCGAGCAATTCCAAGCAACGCGCCGCAAACCTCGCGGCGCTTCATTTAGAATGCCAGATCGGCTTGCCGATTCATCGAGATTCTGTTGGAGCGGATACCCTGCCTGGCGCACTTGGTCAAAGCGCCATGGACAACCTCATTCCGTCATAAATTGCGGCGTGGATGTCCCGGCTGTTCACTGCATCGCCAATCCGGAACAGCTGAAATCCTGCTCCGCCCTCACCCAGCAACTGCGGCTCGATGTCGATAAAGGCTTGATGATCCAGTTCGCCGCGATTGCGCGACAGCTCCTTGAGTTCGAAATACAAATCGTCCAGCGGCAGGTTGCCGTGCTCAACCACTACCTGATCCACCACCCATTCGCTGGTGATGTCGGCATATCTGTTGCGCAAGGTTGCCACCAGCCTGCCGTTTTCACGACGCACGCCAGTCAATTGATGGCTCAAGGTCTGCTGCACGCCATGTTCGGCAAAGGCCTTCAGATAAGGCGGCGTGTTCAGCCCGCCAATGTCCGGACCGAGCATGCGTTCGGACGTGACGATTTCCAGTTCGCTGCAATGATCGAGCATGAACTCCGCAGCGGTTAGGGCCTGATGACCGCCGTTATAGTCAAACACCAGCGCCGACGCAGCGGGCTTGACGTCACCGCCCAAGATATCCCAGGTACTGACGACCAGCTCATTGCCGTACTCGAGAATCTCGGTGTTTGGCAAACCTCCGGTGGCAATGATCACTACATCCGGCGCCGCGGCCAACACTTCATCCTTTCCGGCATAGCAGTTGTAGCGAAATTGCACACCCAGGCGCTCGCACTCGCTGACCCGCCAGTCCACCACACCGATCAGCTCGCGACGACGCAATGGCACAGATGCCAAACGGACTTGCCCGCCCGCCCGACTGTTGGCCTCAATCACTGTCACCTGATGTCCGCGCTCGGCAGATACCCGCGCCGCCTCCAGTCCAGCAGGACCGGCACCGATGATCAGTACCTTGCGGACGGGGCCGCCGGACGGGGTGATTTCATGAGGTAACTTGCTCTCTCGCCCAACAGCCGGGTTATGCAGACAATGGGCCTGTCCGGAAATATAGATCTGGTCCATGCAGTAACTGGCCCCCACGCAGGGGCGAATCCTGTCTTCCTGGCCTGCCAGGACTTTGGCAATCAAGTACGGGTCGGCAATCTGCGGTCGCGTCAGCCCCACCAGGTCCACCAAACCTTCGCGCAGGGCATAGCGGGCCGTGGCGACATCGCTGATTCGTGCCGCCTGCATCACCGGCACCGGCACCGCACGCCTCACGGCCCCCGCCAACTCCAGGTGTGGCCCGGCAGGGGTGCCCATTCCAGGAATGACTTTGGCGATGCCGACATCATTGTCGATACGCCCTTTGATGACGCTGATGAAGTCGATGCCTTGATCGACCAAGGTCCGCGCGATGGTCAAGCCCTCCTCGCGACCTAGCCCGCCGGGCATATCGTCTTCGATAACCATGCGAATGCCCACGATGAATTCAGTACCCACAACCTTGCGGATCGCCCTCAACACCTCCAGCGAGAAATGCATGCGCCCGTCCAGGCTGCCCCCCCAACCGTCGTCACGTTGGTTTGCCGGAAGCCAGAACGAATCCATCAAATGGCCATAGGCTTCCAGTTCGATGCCGTCCAACCCGCCCGCCTTACAGCGCTCGGCAGCATCCGCGTAATTCTGAATAATTCGCGCCAGATCCCAGTCTTCGGCTTTCTTGGTAAAACTGCGGTGGGCCGGCTCGCGTCCGTGGCCAGGCCACACCAGCGGCAGCCAGTCAGCGTGAAAATTACTGCCTCGCCAGCCAAGATGGCTTATCTGGCACATGACCGCACTGCCATGTTGGTGCACGCCGTCACTGAGCTCGCGCAACCAGGGCACAATTTCGTCGCGATACATCTCAAGGTTGCCGAACGCCGGTGGACTGTCCGGCGCCACAATGGAGGAACCTCCGATCATGGTCAGTGCGAGACCGCCCTTGGCCTTCTCTTCGTGATAGAGCCGGTAGCGCTCCCGTGGCATGCCTTGGTCGGTATACGCCGGTTCATGTGAAGTGCTGATTACTCGATTGCGCAGCTGCAAGTGTTTGATGGCGAAGGGCTGCAGCAGCGGATCATTGCTGGACATGGCTGTGCTCACACTAAAATCCTTGAAGGACACAGCCCAAGCCTAAGGCTTGGGCTGGTACACGAAGGCCCTATCAGGCAGTCACTGCGTGGCCGCTGTGGCCTGAGGCGCAAACATCGCATCGAAAGTCGGCTTGTTGGCTGCGTAATAGGCTTTTACCGCGGCGTCGGCCGAGCTGTCCTTGGCTTGCAATAACAGCGCTTCAAGCTGCGGTAACGGCAATTTGTAGTTTTTCAGGAAGGTTGCAACGGCCGGTTCCGCTTCACGAAAGCCCGGGCGACCGATGACATGCACCTGCTCGGTGCTGCCGAAAACGCCTTTGGGGTCATCCAGATAACGCAGCTTCCATTTGGCGAACATCCAATGCGGGTTCCAGCCATTGAGCAGACTCCACCGCCCGCGCTCGGTTTCCCGGGCGAACTGCGCCACCTCTGCCGCGCCGGACGACGACACTAGCTTGTAGCCTGTGATTCCGTAGACTTCGATAGCTTTTTCCGACAGCGTGGACTGGCCGGTGCCCGGTTCCGGACCGAGAATTGTGCCACGCAACTTCTCGCGCACTTCTGGCTTGTTCAGGTCGGCAATGCTGCTCAGGGTTTCACGGGGGATGGAATCAGGAATGGTCCAACCTATGCGGCCCTCGTAGAGCACACCGAGATCTTCCAGCTTGTCCTGATATTTGTCCCAGTACCCTTTATGAGTGGTGGGTAGCCATACCATTGGAATGAAATCGATGGCGCCACTCTCCATCGCCTTGAATTGGATACCAATATCGGCCATCACCAGCTTCACAGGGCGTTGCAGTTTTTGTTCGATGGCGTAAGCCGCGAGCTTGGCGCTGATTTCAGCATCGGGCCAGGCCACCCAGCCAATTCGGATCGGCTGCGGCTCGCCTGACCAGGCGGTGCCACCCAGCAGACAACCTGCGACTGCCATTACTTTCAGGCCGCGCGTTAGTCCTTTCATCAGTGCGTTCATAGTGACCTCTGACGGTATCGGTTTTGCAAGGTTGACGAATAGGCCAAGCCCTGAAGGCTTGGTGGGCCTGATCGGCGCACATCAATCAAGCCAGACCACGTCAAGCCGCTCAAACGATTTAAAGTCAGGTTGCTGGATAACCTTTTGTAATGTGAAGTCCGAGGTATTCGGTAACAACCGCTGGAGATCCTACTGATGGAAAAACTACGTCGTCGCCTGCCACCGCTGACTGCCTTGGTGATTTTCGAGGCGGCCGCACGCCTGCTGAGTTTCACTTCTGCAGCGCGGGAAATGTGTGTAACCCAAGCCGCAGTGAGCAGGCAGATCCGGGTGTTGGAAGAATCATTGGGACAGCCGCTGTTCGTGCGCGGCCATCGCAATATCAGCCTGACCTCGGCAGGCCGACGGCTCTATGCCACCGTGGACCAGAGCCTGGAGCGCATTGCCGACACCGTGCACGATCTGCGCAACGGTGTTTCCGGAGTCATTACGTTCGCGGCAACCATCGGCTTTTCGACGTACTGGTTACGCCCTCGCCTTCAAGCTTTTCAACGAGCACATCCGGACATCGGCGTGCGCCTGCTGGCACTGGATCGCGATTTTGATCTGGTGGGCGAAAACATCGATATAGGTTTCACGACAGGCAGTGAAGGACAGGGCCCCGGGGTCAGGCTGGATCGACTTTTCGACGAAACGATACTTGCGGTCTGCTCCCCGTCCTACCTGGGAGATCGCCAATTGCATGAGCCACAGCAATTGCTGAAGGAACGCTTGCTTCACCTGGACCGTGAACACTGGCGCTGGATTCGCTGGCCCGTGGTGGATTGGCCTGTCTGGCTGCAACAGATGGGTGTCACCTTTGCACCTCCTACACCCGCGCTATCGTTCAATAACTCCGCGCTGTTGTTTCAAGCGGCATTGGAAGGCGAAGGCATCGCGCTGGGATGGGGAGCGATGATTGACGATCTGCTGGAGTCAGGCGCCCTTGTTCAGGTACTGCCCCACGAGTATCGCACCAGCCGAGGTTATTATTTGGCACTAAACCCCACCAGCATCGGTGTTTCGGCTGCCGAGGTGTTTCGTGAATGGCTGTTGGCGGACCTGGCCCCGCACTGAGCCAGTTTCAAGCGAGAGCTTGCCTGTCTTTCATCAGAGCAGGATTTCCATAGCCAGACTCAGTCCGCGCGTTATCGATTGCAGCAAGTCTTCTGCACAGGGCGCGCCTGACTGTCGTCACCAAGACCCAATCAACCTGTCGCTTCTTCCCCAGAGGAGCAATTGCTGGTGGCCGCTGGCGCGGCACGCCGGCTCAATTGCCCCGTGCCGATTCCGTTGACTGCTCTGCAGGACCTCAAACTGGTGCTGCCCTCAAGACGACACGGATTGAGAATCGTCATCGACCAACGAATGGCGGCTGACGGACTTGAGCTCACGCCGCAACTGGAAGTGGATGACTTGGCTGTGATCGAAGAGTTTCTGCGGCGTAGCGACTGGGTCAGTATTCTGCCCGCCACCGTACTGCAGCGAGGTTTACATCAAGGGGCATTGCGTGCCTATCCCCTTGCCGCTCCTGGCATTAGCCGTCGGATGATGTGCGTACATGACGTGCGCCGTCCGCTGACGCCGGCGGCTTCATTATTTATTGAAGTAATCGGCAAGACGCTGACTTCAGCCTTGAGCACTATTCCTTATTACAAAGAGGGTTCACAGCCCTTGGGAGAACGCCTATGAGCGATAGCCGCCCACAGCGATTGATCATCGGGATTTGCGGTGCCTCGGGGGCGATTTATGGCGTGCGCCTGCTTGAATTGCTGCGCGATACGCCGATTGAGACGCATCTGGTGGTCAGTAAGTCCGTCATGATCACCCTCGCCCACGAAACCGATATCAGCTGGACACAACTCAAGGCCATGGCCGACGTCAGTTATTCCAGTCAGGACATTGGTGCCGCTATCGCCAGCGGATCATTCAAGACCATGGGTATGATCATAGCGCCCTGCTCCATTCGAATCCTGTCCGAGATTGCCAGTGGAGTTACCTCCTCCCTGCTGACCCGCGCCGCCGATGTTGTACTCAAGGAGCGCAGGCGCCTGGTCTTGATGGTCCGTGAAACAGCATTCGACAAAGGTAGTTTGATAAAAACCATCATCTGCTCTGTTCACCCGGCAGGAGTGTTCCTCCATTTGAAATGGCTGTGCAGCCACCAAGAGCATCGGTCTGCATATGGTGGAGGGCGGGAGAATGGTCGGCCGGTACATTAGGACGTACCTACGGTTTGGTCGTTTGCAACTAGAAATTCTCGATGAACCATGCAGGCTTGTTGCAGACAAACTTTGAGCAAGGAGAGTTTAAGAGCTGTTCAACGTCTGAAGTGTCAGAGGTGCACCGTGGAAAAAACGAGGTTATGGCGCGATCTAGGCCGCGCGTGGACATCACCCTTGGCGTATTGGCGCACACTGTGCAAAGCCCTAAAACATGGGGTGCGACCCAACGGGCCACGTGATCGTCTGCTGCGAAAGTGCCGTAAGGAGGGTGTTCAGAATCGATCTGGATCTGAGCAAATCGACCAAGAAAAACGGGAAGCCAGTAGATCCGAATAATTGCGCAAGCGTAGGATGTACTCTAAATGCCCAATCCCTTGCGAAGGTAAGCCTTATGCGGTTAGTCACCCTTTTAACTGCTCTGCTAGTGAGCCTCAACGCTTTTGCGCAGGAGGCTGCTCAGCCTGTCGTGAAATGGACATTACTTGATCAGAACGACAAGGCATACACCTTGGATGACAGTGCCCAGGTATTGCTGATTGCCCGCAGCATGTCAGCGGCCAAGCTAATTAACACGGCCATTGAGGCACACCCGGCAGGCTACCTGGAGGCTCGCCATATTGTGTACTTGGCCGATATCGAGAAGATGCCTTCGTTGATCAAGCTCGTGGCTGTGCCGGCGATGCGTTCTGCCAAGTACAGAATTATGCTGGATCGAGATGGCAGAGTGGCAACTCGGTACGGTGGCGACAGGGAGACAGTGCAGTGGCTTTCATTGAAAAACGGTGCGGTCATTAACGAGAAGCGGTACGCAGACGGAACACAATTACAGCAAGCGATAACAGAGCACAATCGCTAGGTTTCAGGAAACGGCGGCCTTCTCGAAGATCATCTTCATGAAGCTCGCAATCATCAACGAGTCGCCGTAGACCTGATTAAGGTGACGCTCTGCGTTCGACAGGTGGGCCTGCAACCGTTCGAGAACGTTTTGCTCGCCATAGAGCGAGACGAAGGTGGACTTACCGTCGTCCTTGCCCTGATCTTTGCCGGTGTCTGAGCCGTTGTCCCGCAGATCGTCATACATTTGAAATGCTTGCCCCAATTCCAAAGCGAAGTTTTGCAAAGCAGGCCTGATGCTGTCGGCTGCGCCGCTAATCATCCAGGCCATGTCCATAATTGCCCCGAACAACACTCCAGTTTTGAGATTGTTCGTCAGTGCAATCTCGTCAGCACCTCGGCTTTGCTGGCCTTCTCTTAAATCCTGAAACTGGCCTCGCACCAGGCCTTGCATACCGACGGCGTTCGCCATCACTTCGACCAGCTGGGTGCGTACAGCAGGAGGTAGGTCACTGATTCCGGCAATAATTCCAAATGCCCGACTGAGCAAAGCGACTGCAGTCAAAATCGCAACATCTTCTCCAAACTTCAAATGCATGGTCGGCCGACCGCGACGCACCAGCGCATTATCCATACAGGGCATGTCGTCCAGCACCAATGATGCGGCGTGAATCAGCTCCACCGCGCATCCCAAATCCAACGCCTGGTTACCGGAGTGGCCCAATCCCTCGGCGGCTAGTATCAGCAAAACAGGACGCATGCGTTTTCCCGGGGCCAACGTCGATTCGCGCATGGCTAAGGCGACCAAATCCCGCTCATTGCTACATTCCGGCAGCAGCTCGTCTAGACGACGGTCTATGGCCGCGAGTACACCTGAGAGACGTTCAGTAAACCCATAGTCGATGGCGGCGCCAGATTCCATTGTCATTGGTCATTACCTTTGCCGTAGCGGTTGATCTTGTTCGGTCGGGCTGTCTGATATTCGGCCGTCATAAACTCTGAACGACTTCAGTTAACAATTGCCTCAATCAATAGCTGGCATTGTACAAAAGCTATGCATGCCACACCCACTCGTACAATGTCACTCACTAAGATGACCACGCGCACCGTCAAATGATTCAAGCAATTTTGGAGATTCCATGACCGGCTACGATTTGAGTCAGCGCAAGGACGACCACCTCAACATCGTCTTGGAAAGCCATGGCGGGCATCATGGCGCTGGCAACGGATTCGATGCCCTGCAATTTGAGCACTGCGCTTTACCAGAGCTAAATCTGGGTTCCATTGACCTGAGCAGCGCGTTCGTAGGGATATCCTTGAGGGCCCCCTTGCTCATTAGCTCGATGACGGGTGGGGCTGAACGTTCTACCGCCATTAATCGGCATCTAGCGCAAGCCGCTCAAGAACTCGGCATTGCGATGGGAGTCGGATCGCAACGAGTGGGGTTACGCAGTAAGAATGATCAGGGGCTCACGCGCGAATTACGCAAGCTGGCACCTGACATCCCGCTGCTTGGCAATATCGGAGCGGCTCAGTTATTGGAGCGTGACGGTCTCGATTTGGCGCTGCGCGCAGTGGATGCGCTGCAAGCGAACGCGCTGATTATTCACTTGAATCCTTTGCAGGAGGCGGTGCAGGCCGAAGGTGATAAGGACTGGCGTGGTGTTCTGGACGTGATCCGTCGTGCTGTGGAAGTCGTGGGTGTTCCGATCATCGTCAAAGAGGTGGGAGCAGGACTGTCGGCCCCGGTTGCTGTTGCTCTGGCGAAAGCGGGCGTCGGCATTATCGACGTCGCGGGACTGGGCGGGACTAGCTGGGCGGCGGTCGAAGCCGAACGTGCCAGCCACCCTGCTGATCGAGAAATCGCCATGGCGTTCGCTCATTGGGGCATACCGACAGCTATGAGCGTTTCAATGGTGCGAGACGCCCTGCCAGAGGTAACGCTGATAGCCTCTGGGGGAATTCGCAATGGCGTAGATGCTGCAAAAGCCATCTGTTTAGGAGCGGATCTCGTTGGACAGGCGGCAGGCGTGCTCCGGGATGCCACGTTATCAACGGCAGCGGTCATCGAGCATTTCGAAATTGTTATAAAACAATTGCGGATCGCCTGTTTTTGCACTGGCTCAGCTGATCTCGCGGCGTTGCGCACAGCGCGCTTTTTGCCTCTTTCATCTCGATCATGAGCCACTTAGGTGTCGTAGCGCCCGCGTTCTACAGCCACTTTCAGGCATTCCATGCGCTGGCGGTGGAGCTGATAAACCGTGGCCATCAGGTTACGTTCTTCCAGCAGGCCGATGCACGCCGTTGGATAACCGATTCGCGCGTGGGATTTCACGCTCTTGGCGCCTCGACCCATCCGCCCGGTAGCCTGGACGCATCGTTGCGGCGGGCCGCTTGCTCCAACAATCCGCTACGGATACGGCCGGTGATCCGTGATTTATGTGCAATGACCACGATGCTGTGCTCCGAGTTGCCCGCAGCACTTGCTCATCAAGGCATTGATGCGCTGCTCTGCGATCAGATGGAGGCTGCCGGTGGACTGGTGGCAGCAGGCTTGGGCATACCCTTCGTCTCGGTGGCCTGCGCGCTGCCGGTCAACCGTGAACCTCAAATGCCCCTCGCTGTGATGCCATTCACCTACGGCACAGATGCAAGAAGTCTGCGTTTGTATGAAGGCAGCCGCCAGGTTTACGACTGGTTGATGCGCCCATTACGCGAAGTGTTGCGCGCTGCCTGTCGACGACTTGCCATTGAGCCGCGCGACGGGCTTCACGATTGTCTTTCCCCGTTTGCGCAAATCAGTCAGACAGTCGAGGCGTTCGATTTCCCTCGGAGTCATCTGCCAGCCCATTTTCATGCGGTGGGCCCATTGCGCAATCCTGGCCCGGCGCTGCAAGGCCATTGGGACATCGATCCTGATCGTACCTTCGTTTTTGCCAGTCTGGGAACGCTACAAGGTGGGCGCAGAGGCATGTTTGAGCAGATTGCCAGAGCCTGTAGGCATCTGAACGCCCAACTACTGGTGGCCCACTGCGGTGGGCTCAAGGCAACACAGGAGCGCACACTCATCGCTGAAGGCGCGACTTGGGTGACCGACTTCGCTCCCCAGCAGTGGACGCTTGAAAAAGCTCAGGCCGTCGTCACCCACGGCGGGCTGAACACGGTGATGGACGCAATCGTTGCGCGAACCCCCATGCTGGTAATGCCCATTGGGTTTGATCAGCCGGGTGTTGCCGCCCGTGTCACTTACAGAGGCGCAGGCTTGCAACTGAACCGGCGAGCCGGCGCACAAAAAATCCATGATCGACTGTCTCAACTCCTCGTTCACCCGATGGAGCCACTGGATCGTCTGGCAGCCGAGTTGCACCGAGCGGGAGGCACATCCAAGGCCGCCGATATTGTAGAAAGCGTTGTTCGTACCGGCGAGCCTGTGTTGGCAGAGGCGGCCTCATGATCTATGACCTGATCCTCGCAGGTGGTGGCCTGGCCAACGGACTGATTGCCTGGCGGCTCAAGCAGGTGCGTCCTGAACTGCGCATCCTGTGCATTGAAGAGCAAGCGCATCTGGGTGGTAATCACACCTGGTCGTTTCACGATAGCGACTTGAACGCGCAGCAGCATGACTGGATCAAGCCATTGGTGGTGAAATCCTGGAGCGCCTACGACGTGCATTTCCCGCATCGCTCACGTCGGCTCAACAGTGGGTACGCCTCCATCACGTCCGAGCGTTTTTCCCAAGTTGTTGAAGCCGTGCTCGGTGGTGATCTACGCACCGGTCAACGCATTGTTGAAGTCGGCCCTCGTTCGGTGCTGCTCGACAATGGCGAGGTGCTGCACGCCCAGGCAGTCATCGATGGTCGGGGTGTACAGGTCAGCGAGCACCTGGTGCTGGGCCAACAGGCGTTCCTTGGCCAGTTGCTACGGCTGCATGCACCTCATGGGCTGGACGCCCCGATCATCATGGATGCGCGGGTAGCCCAGGGCGACGGTTACCGCTTCGTCTATGTATTGCCGTTTTCAGCGGACACCGTTCTGATTGAAGACACCCATTACGTGGATCACCATTGCTACCCCGCAGAGCAACTGCGGCAGCACATTCAGGATTATGTGCAGCATCAAGGCTGGGCAATTGCCGAGTGCTTGCGCGAAGAACAGGGTGTACTGCCAATCACACTGGCTGGCGATATTGCCGGATTCTGTGCCGAGTCCAAGGGACAGCCGCGCTCCGGCCTGCGCGCTGGCTTCTTTCATTGCACGACAGGTTATTCATTGCCTCACGCGGTGCGACTTGCTGAGTGGATCGTTCAGCAAAACGATCTGAATGCCGACACGTTGGCCCGGGAAATCAGCGCCCTCGCCCGTCGTGCATGGCGACGGCAACGCTTCTATCGCCTGCTCAATCGCATGTTGTTTCTAGCTGGCAAGCCTCAGGATCGCTGGCGGGTCATGCAGCGTTTTTATGGTCTGTCAGAGGGATTGATAAGACGATTTTATTCAGGCCAAAGCAGCTTGCGCGACAAGCTACGCGTGCTGATTGGCAAGCCGCCCGTTCCCATAAATGAAGCGCTGCGCGCTGCGCTCCGTTACTTGCCTCGGCACTATGAGAATAGAGTATGACCCAACGTAAAAACGCAATCGTGATAGGCGCAGGTTTTGGTGGTTTGGCCTTGGCAATCCGGCTTCAAGCAGCGGGTATGCAAACAACCTTGCTTGAAAAAAGAGATAAGCCAGGAGGCCGCGCCTACGTGTATCACGATGAGGGTTTCACGTTTGATGCAGGGCCGACGGTGATTACCGATCCTACGGCTATCGAAGAGTTATTCGCAGCAGCCGGGAAATCGATGAAGGAGTATGTCCAGCTACTCCCGGTCTCACCGTTCTACCAATTGTGCTGGGAGGACGGCACCCGATTTGATTACGCCAACGACCAGGCATCGTTGGATCGTCAAATACTGAGACTGAACCCGACAGATGTCGAGGGTTACCAACGTTTCCTCGCCTATTCGAAAGCGGTGTTCCATGAGGGCTACCTCAAGCTGGGTGCCGTACCGTTCCTGTCCTTTCGCGACATGATTCAGGCCGGGCCACAGCTTGCCCGCCTGCAAGCGTGGCGTAGCGTTTACTCGATGGTGTCTGGCTTTATTGAAGACGACAAACTACGCCAGGCGTTTTCATTTCACTCCCTGTTGGTCGGCGGGAATCCGTTTGCGACGTCATCGATCTACACCTTGATACATGCTCTCGAACGAGAATGGGGGGTATGGTTTCCCAAAGGCGGTACAGGCGCGCTTGTGCAGGGCATGGTCAAGCTTTTTGAGGATATCGGCGGGCAAATCGAGCTGAACGCTGACGTCGCCAGCATTGAGGTCAGTGGTGACAGGGCTACGGGAGTGCGCCTTAAGGACGGCCGTCAACTGAATGCGGACAGCGTCGCCTCCAATTCCGACGTTGTGCATACCTACGCCGATCTGCTCGGCGGCCATCCAAGAGGCATCCAGGAAGGTACCCGCCTCAAAGGCAAGCGGTTCAGTAATTCCCTGTTCGTCATACACTTTGGGCTCAAACGCCCGCAACCGCAGCTTCAGCATCACACAGTGTGCTTTGGCGCGCGCTATCGCGCCCTGATTCAAGAAATCTTCAAAGGCGCTGCATTGGCCGAGGATTTCTCGCTGTACCTCCATGCACCCTGCATAACCGATCCGAGCCTGGCCCCGCCGGGGTGTTCCAGTCACTACGTGCTGTCGCCGGTACCGCATCTGGGTAACGCACCCATCGACTGGGAAGTAGAGGGCCCACGGTACCGAGATCGTATTTTCGCTTACCTTGAAAAGTACTACATGCCAGGGCTGCGCGAAGATCTGGTCACCAGTCGGATTTTCACTCCAAATGATTTTCGCACCGAGTTGAATGCACATCTGGGATCGGCCTTTTCGCTCGAACCGATTCTTCGACAAAGCGCGTGGTTCCGACCGCACAACCGCGATTCGACTTTGCGCAACGTGTATTTAGTGGGCGCGGGCACCCACCCGGGGGCTGGAGTACCCGGTGTTATTGGGTCCGCCAAGGCTACAGCGGGTCTCATGCTTGAGGGTTTGCAGGTATGACCATTGCCGAGAAAGATGATGAGTTATTGCTGGATCATGCGATGCAGAGCATTGCCGTTGGATCCAAAAGCTTTGCAGCTGCCTCTCGTCTGTTCGACCCTGCCACGCGGCGTAGCGCGGTGATGCTGTACGCATGGTGCCGGCATTGTGACGACGTTGTAGATGGCCAGGAATCAGGACATTCAGCAACGCTTGTGGGACAGGAAAACGTCGATCATCGCCTCGCCGATCTGGTTTCTCAGACCCAGGCGGTGTACGCCGGCTTGCCGGCCAGGACTGACGCATTTGCGGCATTCAAAGAGGTAGTGAATCTTCGCGGGATTCAGCAGATATACGCGCAGGAACATCTTGCTGGATTCGCTATGGATGTTCATCAACGGCAGTATCGATGCATCGACGACACCCTGGACTACTGCTACCACGTGGCGGGAGTGGTCGGATTGATGATGGGTCAGGTCATGGCTGTTAGCGACGAGCAAACGTTAGATCGGGCGTGTGACCTGGGCATGGCCTTCCAGCTTACAAACATTGCACGCGACATCGTGGAGGACGCACGCGTCGGACGTTGTTATTTGCCGCGTGATTGGCTCGATGACCTGTCGATTCCACCTGATCGTCTGGCCGACGCCCAATACCGACCACACTTGGCGATTCTTGCTCAACGGCTGATCGGGCTGGCTGAACCCTTTTACGCGAGTGCTCAGGCCGGGTTGACCTCACTGCCTTGGCGGTCGGCGTGGGCGGTCGCCACGGCATCCAGGGTCTATCGGGAAATCGGCGTGGAAGTTACAAGGCGAGGAGAACATGCATGGGACACCCGTGTTTCCACATCAAGCCTCGCCAAGTTGAGGATGGTCATGGGTGGACTTTGGCGCGTTATCACTTCACGTGGTCGTCAGTGGCCTGCGCGGCCGTCGAATCTGTGGCAACGTCCAACCCATTCTTGTGAAGGGGCCCGCCATGCAGCTCGCGAAGTTGAGCCCTAAGCCGAGCGGTCGATGGCGCATACAAGAATCCAAACGAGACGCAGCGGTGCTTTCCGGAAACAGCGTGATGCATGAGATGGGCTTGATATAGACGTTTGAGATAGCCGCTTCTCGGGACGAATTTGAACGGCCATCTTTTATGCACAAGTCCGTCATGAGCGAAAAAGTAAAGAAAACCATACGCTGTCATGCCCGCTCCGACCCACTCCAGAGGGTGCACGCCTTGGGTGCCGAGTGCGATCAGCGCAATCGCGAATAAAGCAAAAACTACCGCGTATAGGTCGTTCTTTTCGAACCAGCCTGTGCGCGGCTGATGATGAGAGCGGTGCCATTCCCAACCCCATCCATGCATCACATGTTTATGGGCAAACACAGCAAACCCTTCCATGGCCACGACGGTAATAACAAAGATCAGAGTATTGAACATCATGCAGGTCACCTGGGCGCAGACACAGCATCTGACTCCACGAAGTTTGTGAACGTTTCGACTTTTACGTATTCACGGGGCACGAAGTGCATTCAGCTTCCAACGTCTGAGCCTCCCACAACTCCAGGCCTTACCCCGGCAGCACGTGTCAGGCCATAGAGCACCACACCGCCCAGGATCAAACCACCGGCGCGAAGCCAGGTTTCAAGGCTCTGCTGCGTAAGCAGCAACAAACATGAAGCGATTGCTGCGATTGGCACCCAGGTTGGCACTCGGAAATGAGGTTCGGGGACAACATCTCGACGTAGTACCAGCACGGCAAAATTGGTACTGATAAATACGAACAGCAGCAACAACACTACGGTCTGCGCCAAGACAGCCAATGAGCCGGTAAGCGTCAATATCACCGCGACCACCGACGTTCCAACGATGGCGAACCAAGGGGTACGACGCTCCGGTAATACTTTGGCAAGGGCGCTTGGAAGCAAGCCCTGCCGTGCCATACCGTAAGCAAGGCGGCTGGCCATGATCATGGTCAGCAGCGCACCGTTGGCAACGGCAATAAGTGCAATGAATGCAAATACCCTGGGCGATATACCCAATCCTGATGCTTTAACCACTTCCAATAATGGCGCTGAAGACGTCACCAAGCGCTCAATCGGCATCACTGACGCTGCAGCGATCCCGACCGCCATGTAAATCGCGCCTGCAATGAGGAGCGCGCCAAACAATGCTCGAGGATACGTTTTACGAACGTCGTGGATTTCCTCAGCCAAATTAGCAGACGTTTCGAATCCAACGAACGAGTAGAAGGCAAGCAGCGCGGCGCCGAGTACGGCAAAAGCCGGGCTCACCCCAGGCTTGAACTCCAGTGCCCGGCTCATATCGGCCTCGCCCGTGCTGAAGAACCATGCAGCTGCAATCACCACGAGCAAAAGGCCGGACAACTCGATCACTGTCATTATCAAATTTGCGGACAGTGATTCTTTGATGCCCCGAGCATTGAGCGCCGCAATGACAATCAGAAACACCAATGCTGCTGCATGCTGTGGCACGTCGATGAAGGCAGCAAGATAATCGCCTGCAAATGCCAAGGACAGTCCTGCCGCACTCGTGACGGCCGCCGCCAGCATGCAAAAACCCACCAGAAAAGCGACCATTGGCGATCTAAACGCTTTGCCCGCAAAAACAGCGGCTGCACCTGCATGGGGATACTTCGTCACTAGCTCAGCATAAGAACCGGCAGTCAGCATCGCAAAAACCAGTGCGACAAGAAGCGGAACCCAGATGGCGCCACCCACTTCGCCGGCGATGGTGCCAGCCAATGCGTACACCCCCGCCCCCAAAACATCCCCAAGAATAAATAACAGAAGCATCGGGCCCGTAACCGCGCGCTTCAAAGCTATACCTGTCTGGTGTGTACCACTTTGCATAAATCGCTCCCTGCCTGGAGTTCGCTGCTCAACGCTTAAGGAATAGTAGCGACGCTTTGGATTGAGGGGTGAAGCTGATGCGAGTGTTTAGAGCTCATGCATCCAGCAACGCCAACTGGAGTTGAGAACACCGAGAACAGTCGATGTTGAAATTTCATTTCCAACAAATGACCAGCGGTGCTCACCACTCAAAAAGCCTGTTCGTGACGGATTGATGGATTTCTGCGCACGCAATTTGAGCCGTTTTGTCGAACCAAGGCTATTAAAGAGCAGTCTGTGTAGTTCCAGACTATCGGAATCCTGGAGCCCCAAATTGAAGCGTCTCGAAGTCACTCCAGAATCGTTAAACCTGCATCCTCAGGCGGAAAATGAGGTGGACGTTTTCTGTTGGCTGATTGCTAGCTTCTTGTTTGGTAAACGCATTCAGCAGGAGATTGCGACGTCGGCTTACCGCGCTATCGTCGAGATTCACAAGATCGACTCCGCTCAGAAGATGGCGGCGTGCAGCCACCGCCAGTTGGTAACAATGCTTCGCGAAGGTCGGTATGCACGGTACGACGAATCGACAGCGATGAGGCTTTCGGCACTTTGTCGCAAGCTCATCGAGAACTATGACGGCCATGCTTCCGAGATCCTCCAACGCAGTGTGAACACTGAGGATCTTGCAAATCGGTTGCAGGAATTTGACGGGATAGGGCCTAAAACTGCAGAGATATTTATGCGTGGTCTCGGCTAGCCCCGCGAGATGTAGGAAGCACAACGGGAGGCTCTCCTCTCCGGTATGCAAACACAGGGTAATCAACATGAATGCTGAACTGATATCTGAAATACCAGCATTAACGACAGCTAAGTTAGCGCTCGCCTTTATCGGGTCATTGGCAGTCACCGGATGCGCCGGCAACAGCACCTCCAATGTTCAGGCACCCGGTGAACCTGCCACGGCGCTCACCAGGACTCTGGATGCCGGAGCGGATGCGCTTCAATCTCGTCCGCCAGTGGCGGCACTCAATGCTTACCTTGATGGCTTTCATTTCTATAACGGCAACATGAACGCGCAGATGGAGGCCCATCACTACTGCGCAATCCTCAATGAGGAGGTGATCCAGTGTGTGATCTACGACGGCAATGTGAAGGATGCCAAGCTGATGGGGGTCGAATACATCATCAGCGAGCAGTTGTTCACCACGCTGCCGACAGCGGAGCAGGCTTTATGGCATAGCCATGTTCACGAGGTGAAGTCTGGCCAGCTCATCGCCCCTGGTATTCCTGCGCCGGCTGAACACGCCCTGATGCAAAAGCTCGTTCATACATACGGCAAGACCTGGCATACCTGGCATACCGATCAGGACAAAAAGCTGCCTCTCGGCATGCCCCAGCTCATGATGGGCTTCACAGAAGACGGTCAGGCTAATCCATCAATGGTCAGGCAGCGTGACGAACGATTTGACATCGACAGCGCCAACAAGAAAAAAGCCCGTCAAGATATCCCGACGCCAGTCGTCCACCCAGGCGCAGACGCCTGGAGTCGCGGCAAGGTTATTCAGATTGATGCTCCCACAGGTGCCGAGCAACCTCATTAGCAGCTTGTTTATACCCAACAACGCATATCGCACCGGATACGTCGGAAGTGAGTCAACGTACTGGGAACTGGTGTGGTTGCTATCCATCAGATGAGATTGTGATCCTACCGCGTCAGCTCTCGCCAATTCGGCGAAATGAAGGTGGCGGCTGCATTCGCAAGCGCCACCTCCGTCAGTTGTCAGCTACGTGAGTCGTCGTGGGTCGCTTCCTTTACTGCCTTTTCGGCGTTAAAACCGTCGAAGTTCTCAAAGACGCCCATAAAGCCGGGGACGGTTGACTCGCGCGACCAGTCGCGCTGGAGCTCGCAGTACATCTGCACACGGCTGATGAGCTTCGCGCCCGCCTGCTCGATCCGGCGTAACGCCGCCTCATGTGCGGCGAGCGATGTGCCGCCAACCGCATCAATCGGCACGTAGACCTCATAACCTTCCTGGATAGCGTCGAGCACTGGGAACGTCAGACAAGCTTCGGTCCAGAGCGCGGTCATAATGAGCTTCCGGCGACCGATCGCTTTGACCGCTTGCTTGAACTCAGTGTCCTCCCAGCTATTGATCGAGGTGCGGTCATATGTCGGCAGATGGCCGAGTATCTCCTGTAGCTCGCGGATAGGCGGTTTGTTGCGGCCGGTCGCGACGTTGACGGTCGAATGAATAATAGGAAGGTTGTAATTGACGGCGGCCCTGGCGACGCTAGTGATGTTAAAGATGAGTTCTTCGCGCGACATTGAACGGATCGAGGAAACCTGGATCGGTTGGTAGTCGATGATGATGAGCGCCGAGTTCTCGACCGACAAGAGTTGGTCGGTATGAGGGTTGCGGATAATTTCGCTTGTCATTGGAAAGTCCTGTTATTGGTTGTGATGCACGCGCGTGGAGGGGCCACAGTCCATCAGGAAAGATGGGCGACGCCCTCATAACGCCTTCTGATGTTGAGAGCGATTTAGTAGTCCTGGAGACATACGCCCAGTGATGACGTTGCCAGGAAGCAGGATTGTGCTGTTCCCAAAGCCGATGCAGTAGTAGCATTCCGAGACTAGCTGTGTTGCACAATGGGGAACGCTGACGTGGATATCGAAGCGCTGCAGACATTCGTAGAGGTTGCTGATGCTGGAGGAGTTTCGTCTGCGGCGGTCCGCCTGGGAGTGTCCAAATCCATCGTGAGTCGCCGCCTCGCCAGGCTTGAGGCGGAACTTGGCGTGCAGTTGCTGGCACGATCCACCCGAGGAGCAGCTCTCACGGAAGCCGGGGCCACTTTCCGAGACTATGCGGCCAGAGTCTGCGCTGAGATCGATGCAGCCAAGGAAGCGATCCTGCCTCTTGGCGCCCTTCGCGGCCGTTTGCGAATCTCCGTGCCGCTATCTTTCGGCCCTACCCACTTCGCCCCCATCCTCGCGGAAATGGCACGGCGTCACCCTCAGCTGCAAATCCAGACCTGCTACAGCGATCGTTTTGTAGATCTCATTGCGGAGGGTTTCGATTGTGCGATACGGGTTGGATATCTTGCGGATTCCAACCTCATTGCAAGAGGTATCGGCCCGATTTACACGAAGCTCGTTGCGAGTCCTGACTACATAAAAGCTCATGGGTCACCTGAGACACCCGACGATATCGTCGACCATGAGGCCCTTATGCAGAGCACCGAAGCCTGGCAATTCATGGATGGCGTCAAGATCATTACGTTTCGACCCCAAGGACGCTTCAAGGCCGACAACGGCACAGCGTTAGTCGCCGCTGCCACAGCGGGACTGGGGATTGCGTACCTGCCGGATTGTCTCACCCATGAACACGTGAACTCCGGGGATCTCGTGCCGATCATGACCAACTATCCACCACCCCCGGCCGGTGCCTACGTCATCCGCCCGCCAGGTCAGCATCCTGCACGGAAGATACGCGTCCTCACCGAACTCCTGATCGAGTCTTTTGGCCAGTCTCCGCACTTTGCGGCAGTCGCCCGGGGGTAACCGAGCAGCCGTATCGCCTAACGCCTGCTCCGCATACCATTGCTGGTTGCCACGCAAACTTCGACCTTCGGCGCCTGTTGATACGCATCAAATTCTGCTTTCTTTCACAATGGCATCGCTACGCTGACGCACTTCAGGCTTCAACGCCGTGCCAAGACCATGACCAGTAGGGGCTTGAGCTTGCCCTCCGACAATGTTCGGCAGTTCCGTAACCAGATCACGATACCAAGTTGAAGTATAGGCTCGCACGACCTCTTGATAAATTGCGGTGGGGGCGTGTATTGCAAGATGCAGGCCCGACATTAGAGCGACTGGCCCTGTGCAGTCATGTGGTGCGATTGGCTTAGTATATGACTCTGCAATCGCTGCAATCTTTCGCGCCTCGGTTAATCCTCCACACCATGACAAATCGAGCATGACGACGTCTAAAGCACCGGCTTCCAACATTTCGCGAAATGAAATGGCACCTGCAAGTGTCTCGCTGCCACAGATGGGAACGTTAACGCGACGTCGCAAATCTGCAAGGGCCTTTGCATCGTCCATTTTGTTTATTGGGTCTTCAACCCAGAAGACGTTGTAATCTTCAAGTCCACGGCATATACGTTCGGCAGCATGTGTGCTCCACAAACTGTGCAGTTCGCACATGATTTCAATTTTATCACCCACCGCGTCTCTAACTTTGCGGAAAGGTTCAAGACCAGCTTTCAGGTGTTCCAGCGTGATGACATGACCGCCGGACGCCCCAGCGTAAATGTCGAACGGCCAGATTTTCATAGCCGCGTAGCCCTCGCTGATCAAGCTCTCAGCCAATGCTCCAGCATCTTGGGTGAAAGCGATCTGGTCATCATAAGGACCGCTCGCTTGATCTTTCTCACCAACTACCCGGCGAACACTGCTGGCGCTGTTATAAGCATAACCTGCGCAGGTGTTATAAACAGGTATTTGCAATCGGGATGCCCCTCCGAGCGCTTCATGGATTGGCACACCATGCCGCTGCCCTTTCAAGTCCCAGAGTGCGATGTCAATTGCACTTGCGGCTCGAACTTCAGCTCCTGAACTATGGAAACCAATATAAGGAGTCAGCAGCTTTCGCGAAATTGATTCTATCCGACGCGAATCCTCGCCCAGTAAGCCAGGAGCGATTTGTTCGTGAATGGCTGCCTCAACCGCCTGCGCACCCCTGAACGTTTCTCCGAGGCCAATCAAACCTTCGGTGGTTTCTAACTCCACCCAGATCAAATTTGGACGCTCGCTGACTCTTATTGTGCGGACAGTCGTTATCTTGGACAAAATTAAATCTCACCTTGTTGTATTTATATAAGGATAATATCTCAGAGATTCATAGCAGCAATCGTCGGCGGGCGCCCCACCACCCACCACGTATTCAATCGATTAGCTTCCATTGACGCATCAATTTATCCAGTTCAACTGCTGCCGATGTCGTGAGAGGCCACGCAGATGGAGGGCGGGTGGCGCCACAGTCGTTACCCATAAGCTGCAAAGCAGCTTTTACAACAGTTACGTTCGCACCATTATTCTCGGCTGACCTTAGTTCTTCAAACGGCAACATCTCGTTGATCAAACTCCGCGCCACATCGAACCGGGAGCTTTCCAGAGCCTCATAAATTTCAACGGAACGTTCAGGAGCAACGTTGATCAGGCCGGACGTGAAGCCACGCGCGCCCGCTGCGTAGAAAGCAGGTGCCCATGTTTCTGCCAGTCCACCGACCCAGGCCAGATCCAAATCTTTCGTTCGACCAATCGCCTCTGCCAGAAGCATAGGCGTCGGTGATGCCCACTTGATCCCCATAATCTGAGGCAGGCGACAAAGTTCCTCAATTGCCGCAAGGCCTATGTTCTCGTTACGCAGATATAGAACCAATGGCAGATCATCACCCGCAACCGCTATTGCCTTGACGTATTCCAGGAAGCCTCTTGGCGATGAAAAAGGGTCCGGCGGCTGGTGAATCATCAACGCAGCGGCAGCGTGCGTACGAGCATGAACCGCAAGCGAGCAGGCGTCCTGGATGTTTTTACCCACACCTGCAATCAGCGGTACACGCCCGGCGATCAACTCGGCACTGATTTCCAGTGCCCTCATTGATTCCTCATGAGTGAGCGCATAGAACTCGCTGGTATTCCCATTAGTTACCAGCGCGTGCACACCGGCTTCGATAGCCCTGTCCACGATGGGCCTGAGCCGGGCTCCATCAAATTTATTATTAACGTCAAAGGGAGTCACCAGGATCCCTGAGATACCGTCCAGCGCCTTTCGAAGAGATGTACACCGATTTTCCATGATCACGCCTGAAGGTTAGGTTCTCGCCGCACAAAACGTTGCATTTGCCGCATCGCAGATAGTCTAATCAGTATTGTTGTGGCGCCTCTAGCGCTCGTTGAGCATCCACCAATGCGGATTAAGCATCATGCTTCAGATTTCTCATCTCAGGTGCTTCGTGACTGTCGCAACGGAGTTGCACTTCGGTCGTGCCGCCCAGCGGCTGAATATGACTCAAGCGCCTCTGAGTCGGCAGATTCAGGCCCTGGAGCACACTTTGGGACTCAGCCTTTTCTTCCGCGATAGACGAGCGGTTCAGCTCACCCCGGCTGGGGTTGGATTTTTGCCAGAAGCGCGGGACATTCTCCTGCGATGTGAGTCAGCCATGATTGCCGCCAGGCGTGCTGCCAAGGGAGAGGCTGGCACGGTGCGATTGGGCTTTATAGCGGCCGCACGCTTCAAGGTATTTCCGGTGATAGTTTCAGAAGCCAGTAAATCCTTGAGCAGCATCAACATTGAGCTGAAAGAGATTTCAACGCTTGAACAGCAGGAAGCTCTAGTAAGCAAACGCATCGATCTTGGACTTATACGCCCAGACAAGTTTAATTGTGAAGTTGAAACCGTTTGTGTACTTCGTGAACCCTTTGTCCTTGCCGTCCATGCCAGCAACCCATTGAGCTGGAGGGAGAACATAAGCGTCATGGACTTACACCAACAACCATTTATCATGTATTCGCCGTCAGAAGGACGGTATTCCTTCGAGATTCTCTCGGGGATTTTTCGAACAAAAAATATTGATCCTGATTATGTTCAATATTTATATCAAACTCATACAATACTTTCCCTGGTCGATATCGGGATGGGCAGCGCCCTGGTGCCTAAAAGCGCGCAGCACACCAAGACGGACAATGTGGTATTCAGACAAATAGATCTAGGAAACGCTCAAGTAGAGTTACACCTGGCTTGGCGCAAAGGCGAGATTGACCCGGTCACCCTAAAATTTAAATCATTTGTACTGGAACATTTCCCGGCACGGGATAGCTAAGCATACCTCTGACTAGAAGCAGAAACTCCTCTATTGGCAGAGCCCAATTATAGTCTGGGTGACTTTAATCACTGCTGGCCCGGAAGCAGGCACGGCTCCCCGCCCTCTCAATGGAGGTACTGGGTTGGCCGACGTCGCAGATGCTCAACGCGAAGTTCGACGACAGGTACATCACCCTATACGGCACGGTTATGGCGCGACCCAGTGTCAGAAACAACGAAGACGACAGCAGCAGATTGACCGAAAAGGGTAGTGTCTGAAGGCAGCAAGCCTCCGCGTTATTTCCTGTAAAGGAACATCCTTGGCTAGCTAAGACAGCTGCCGCATCCCCAGTGCCAGCATCAAACCTCCGCAGAGTCGATCAATTACTTTTTTCCTTCTTTGATAGGCGCGAGCAATTTTAGGCTGCGAAAGAGCGATTGCGGCCACCGCCTTATGGACCACCGCGACGAAGTTCGGCCCGGGAATAACCACCCCTGCCAGGTAGACCAGGAAAACTGTCAAAACAGCGGAACCGTCGATCATGTGCTTCCTCGCGAGATCTGCAGGCGGTAATCGTCGCCAAGACATGAGTTTTAGATAAAGGGTTTTTACACACTCCGGGCCAGGACGTTAGACGATCTGCAGTACTATCGAGTACCCGAACATGATGGAATTCGTGCTCACAGGTGAACCGGAATATTTTTGAAGAAGCAAATTGCCTGAACGCGGCCTTGTGACACACAGCAATCAGAGATAAACAATCAGTACGTCTAGTCAGCAAACAGTCGTGATTCAGCTCGACTGCAATAAAATCACCACACTGAGCAGCAGAACTTGACCTGACAGTCGCCGACTTCAAAGCGGGCAACTGTCAGATCAAATCGCGATAACTAAAAATTAACGACATGTAGCCTGCATATTCCTGTCAACGGCAAATAGCGCCAATCGCATTAAAGCCACTCGCCCCTCAAGGCACTGACGTTAACCTTTCAACAATGCTGTTCGGATCATCATGTTTTCCCGTAGTAAAAGCTGCCCCCTCAATATGGTATACCTTGGGCTCTTCCGAAAAATATTCCTCCAGGCCCATCATGAACAACCGATGGTCTTCACTCGCTTCGAAGCCCTGCGTGTGATCCTCAAGGGATTGCCAGCGCACGATCAGGTTGAATTGCTGAGGGTTTTCAATTCCTTGCGCTAGCAAGTGGCCGCAGTAACCCTTCGCGCGGGTGAGCAAAGGAGCGACCTCGGCAAATGCACGTCTGAACATTTCAATACGTTCTTTGTGAACAGGGAGCAATGCAATCTCATAAATCATGGTGTTCCTCGACAATGACTTGAACGGTTAGAAGTACGCACCTACGAGATGAGCGATGGTTCGACTGCAATCGCGATCTTTCCTCGAACACCGTTGCTGGGACTCTCCAGCCGGGCATGGGCGTGCGCAATGTCGGCCAGCGAATAGACCGCGCCAACATGTGGCCGCAGCAGACCCCGCGCTACCAATGCGCTTAACTCATCGAGCTTGCCGCGGTTCTGTCTGGTGAAAACGAAGTGATAACTCGCGTTCTTGCCCCAGGCGTTAACGACGTTTTGTGGCTGTGCTACGTCCACGATCGTGACAACGCGGCCAAGCTGCGCAAGCATGTCGGGGCTGCGCGACAATGTGTTGCCACCGATGGTGTCGAACACAACATCAACTCCATGGCCATCCGTTTCCCGCATGATGGCGTCGGCGTAGTCCTCCTTTTCGTAGTCGATGACCACATCGGCACCCCAACTTCGTGCGAATTCAGAGTTTGCCTCGCGCACGGTCGTGAACACCTTTGCTCCCATGGCTTTTGCCACCTGGATCGCCACATGACCGACTCCTCCCGCGCCGCCATGTATCAGAATGCTTTCCCCAACTCTGAGCGCCGCACGCACGACCAGTGCCTCCCATACTGTTCCGCCAACCAGGCTCAGACTTGCCGCCTCAAGATGGCTTAGCGAGGAAGGCTTCTTCCCGATGATGCTTTCGGCAGCAACGTGGTACTCGGCATAACTTCCCGGCCCGTCAAATATTTGCGGGGTGTACCAGACTTCGTCGCCAGGAGCGAAGGCTGTCACACCCGGCCCGATTTCTTCGACGACGCCCGATACATCGTGTCCGGTAATGGCCGGCAGTTGCACCAGCTCGGAATAGTCGCCGCGGCGGACCTGGTAATCCAATGGATTGATGGAGGTTGCGTATACCCGAACCAGGACTTCTCCGGTGCCCGGCACAGGCTTGGGCACATCGCAAAGTTCGAACGATTCAGGGCCGCCAAATGATTTAAGTATCATCGCTTTCATTGTGACTCCTCGTATCTATAAAAAGGCATATCGAGATATCTCGATATGGCGCGATAAAAAATTACAGCTCTTTCCCTATGATCTCGGCAAGAGCGCTGATGGTTGCTTCATTCCTCTTGTAGTAAGTCCACTGACCGATGCGCCTGACGTCGACCAAGCCCACTCGTTGCAGAGTTGCAAGATAGCCAGACACCGTTGACTGCGACAGTCCGATACCTTCTTGAATACTACTGACACAAACTCCCACCGTGAGAACGTCGCCTTCATCCTGTGGAGGGAAGTTCTTTGCGGGATCCTTCAAGCCTTTCAGGATTTGAAGGCGTGTAGGGTTAGAGAGAGCTTTGAATATTTCGATCAATTCCATATCCCGATCATATCTAGATTTACCGATATGTCAATACGGAAATCAATTGCCGTTTTGGTTGCCGGATGTGCCGTATAGCGCGATGGATCGCTACAGAATATTCGCCCGCTTTGGGTCCAGGCCGTGTGAAAACGTCACGACTTCAGCGAAGGTCGATCAGCATATCCAGAAAGGCGCGCACAGCAGGATTGGTGCGACGACTCTCAGGCCAAATGGCCGAGATATTGTGCCGTTCCACCGCGAACTCAGAGAGAATCGGAATCAGCTCTTGCCGATTCACCCTGGGAGCGGCCATGAAACTCGCGGCCATTCCTATCCCCGCGCCCGCGGCCATTGCTGCCAAAATAGCCTCGCTTGCATCAACGACGACAGGCGATGACGGCAATATTTCGATCTCCTTATCTCCAATACGAAAAGGCCAGCGTAAGGTTTGACCGGTGCTTTGATAGCGCAGGTTCACCGTTTCGTGCTCCGCCAGGTCATCAGGATGCTGAGGCGTGCCGCACCTGGCCAGATAGTCTGGAGAGGCATAACAACAGAGCGTGTACGGCAAGAGCTGGCGGGACAAAAGCGATGAGTCTGAGAGTTCACCGATCCTCACCGCAAGGTCAATGCCTTCCTCGACCAAGTCCACGATTTGGTCACTTAGCCGCAGGTCGATCAATACCTTGGGGTGGCGTTTACGAAACTCGGTAATGGCGGGCGCGATGATGTGCAACCCGATGGGAAGTGATGTCGCAATCCGTAACGTTCCGGCGGGCTCGGAGCGCGCTGATTTAGCCACCTGCTCGATCTCTTCTGCCTGACGCAGCAGCTGCAACACACGCTCATGAATATCGCGTCCTTCAACGGTGAGGGTCAGCGAGCGTGTGGTGCGGGTGAACAGCGACACTCCGAAATGACGTTCCAGCCGCTGGATGCTTTTACTGATCGCCGAGGGTGAAATGGACAGCGAGCGGGCCGCAGCCCTGTAGCTGCCCAGAGAGCCAGCGCGGGCGAACGCAATCAACCCGCTCAGTCGCTCAAATCCAATTGGTTCCTTCATGGCACCATTGAAACGAATCCCAACCTTATTATCAACCTTGCCGCCACCGCTTACCCTAAGTCATCCCCATCGATAAGCACGAGGCTGTGATGAACGACACGATGAAAGCGGTGCAATTGCACGAATTTGGCGACCCTGAAGTGTTGCGTTACGAGGATGCGCCCAGACCCATCGCACAACCTGGCGAAGTGCTCGTCCGCGTCCATGCGGCCAGTCTTAATCCGCCGGATCTTTTGCTGCGCGACGGCTATCGCGCATTACCCCCTGAGTGGCGGCCAGACGCCAGGTTTCCGCTGACTTTGGGCACCGATGTATCGGGAGAGGTCGTCGCGCTGGGCAACGGAGCCTGCAGATTCAGCGTCGGTGACAAAGTCTACGCAATGGTGCGTTTTCCTGAAGATCTGATGACCGGCAGCGGCGCCTACGCTGAATACATACGCATCCATGAGACCGAGTTAGCTTTGAAACCCGACGGGATAGACCACGTCCAGGCCGCAGGTGCGCCCATGTCGCTGCTCACTGTCTGGCAGTTTCTGATTGACCTGGGCCATGACCAGCCGAATCCCTTTCAGTCGTTTCGACATGAGCCAGTCCCGCTGCAAGGCAAGACAGTACTGGTAAACGGTGCTGGAGGTGGAGTGGGACATCTGGCGGTGCAGGTTGCCCAATGGAAAGGTGCGCGCGTCATCGCGGTTGCCTCCGGTAAGCATGAGAGCCTGCTTCGCGAGTTGGGCGCTGAGGAGTTTATCGATTACAAAAAGACGCCCGCTGAAGACGTCGCAAAGGATGTGGATCTGGTGATTGATGCCGTCGGTGGCGCGAATATGGAACGCTTTCTGAGCGCCATCAGGCCAGGCGGTGCCCTCTTCCTGGTCAACCCCATAGGTTTCTCCGGCCATAAAGAAGCAGCTGATCTGGGAATCACTGTGTCCTCGACGCAGGTGCGCTCCAACGGTATCCAACTCGCAGAGGCTGGCCGGCTATTAGATGACGGCACTGTCCGTGTGGTGATCGACAGTACGTTTGCGCTCGCCCAGGCATCGGATGCGCACCACCGAGCTTCACGGGGAAGTATTCAAGGAAAGATTGTGCTTATCGTCTGAGTGATCAACGCCCCCAATGCCGAGCTTGTCTCTACTCGGGGGCCTGTACCGAAAGGATGGAAACAATGCTTTCGTAGCCGGCTACCTCTGTATCTCGTCCGCTGATATCGAGCGAACCGAGTTTCAAATTCTTGCTGCATTCAAGACTTCCCCGCCAGAATCCTCACGCGGTGACAATCAGATGGCCCAAGCGGTTGACCTTTTGAATCGCGAACGGCAATAGCCATCAATGGCTGTCCGGATGTTTTGTCCAAAAGCACAGAACGCGTTTCGTGGGGCCTGAACAGATAACGTTCGCCCCACTGTCTCATGCTGACGACAATCGGAAAGATCTCCCGCCCTTTGTCTGTGAGCACATACTCCTTGTAGGCACTACCATCCGATGCCGGACAGATGTCGAACACTCCAATCTCAACCAGCGTTTTGAGGCGCGACGCCAGGATGTTCTTGGCAACCCCCAAGCGTTTTTGAAACTCGCTGAATCGGCGAACGTCGTCAAATGCGTCGCGGATGATCATCAGCGACCAACGATCCCCAATGGCTTCCAACGCTCTTGCTACAGGGCATTCATTGCTTTGTGGCGAATCGTGTTCGGCCATTTTTTACCTTCCGAAGTGTCGAGGCGGTCAGATCAATTCTGATAGCTAAAATCAAATCTGGTTGCAATTTGAAACCAGACTGCGCCAGAATCGTTCTAGTTGCCAATTGCAACCAGCTTACCCACATGGAAGGCTTTATGACAGCTGAGACCGATTTGCCAACCGGCAGCTTATCCAGATCCAACGCAACGCCAATGCCCCCAACCATCAGTCAAGCCTGCGACGTCCGCCCTTCTGGTGTTTCTTCATCGCTCACTCTGCTGTTTTCTGCCACCTGTGCGCTGGCTGTCGCCAACGTTTACCTCGCTCAGCCGTTGCTTGACTCGATGGCCGAGAGTCTGGACGTGGCGTCCGGCATGATTGGCGCCGTTGTCACCGCTACTCAGGCAGGTTACGCACTGGGTCTGCTGCTCATTGTCCCACTTGGCGATCTGATCAACCGCAGACGGCTGATTCTGAGTCAGATACTGCTGTCCGCCCTTGCGCTTGCGGTAGCCGGCGCATCACACGCGTGGCTGGCCTTGCTTGGTGCCATGATTTTTGTGGGCTTGATGGCAGTGGTCGTGCAGGTGCTGGTGGCCTATGCCGCTTCACTGGCAACGCCCTCACAACGCGGACAGGCCGTCGGTACGGTCACGAGTGGCATTGTGATAGGGATACTGTTGGCACGCTTCACCTCCGGGCTGATCGCTGACTTGGCGGGGTGGCGTGCAGTCTATTTTCTGTCCTCAGGGCTGATGCTCATGCTCGCCGCAGTGCTGTGGAAAATGCTTCCTCCCACAGCGTCGCCACCCTGCCGAGACTCGTATCCGGGTCTGATCCGATCGCTTTTCAAGCTCCTGATTACTGAACCTGTCTTGCAGGTTCGGGCCTTGCTGGCCCTGCTCATCTTTGCCGCTTTTTCCGTGTTATGGACGGCGATGGTGCTCCCGTTGAGCGCCCCGCCGCTGTCCCTGTCCCACACCGCCATCGGCATGTTCGGGCTGGCAGGAATAGCCGGTGCTCTGGCGGCCAGAAGAGCCGGGCACTGGGCAGATCAAGGGCGGGGCCAGCAAATCACAGGTCTCGCGCTGGTGGTGCTGACCCTTTCCTGGTTGCCGATCAGTTTGGCGCAGACTTCCCTGATCGCCCTTATGTGCGGCGTGATCCTGCTGGACTTCGCCGTGCAAGCCGTCCATGTCACCAGCCAGAGCATGATTTTCGCCGCTCGGCCTGACGCTCAAAGCCGCATGGTCGGCGCCTACATGTGCTTCTACTCCCTAGGCAGCGCGCTAGGCGCAATGGCAGCAACCCAGGCATATGCACGCTGGGGATGGTTTGCAGTCAGCCTGCTGGGTGCTTCGATCAGCGCTTCGGCCTTGATCCTCTGGTTTGTAACAACACATATCTCTGCCCTCCATCAAGGAAGACCACGATGAAAATCCGCCACCTCTTGCTGGCTATTTCGATCACCGCCATCTGGGGGCTGAATTTCTCGGTCATCAAACTGGGGCTCACAACGGTTGACCCGTTCATTCTGGCGGGCATTCGCTTCACACTCTGCGCCCTTCCCGCGATTTTCTTCATCCCCAAACCTGATGTGCAGTGGCGCTATATCGTCAGCTACGGGCTGGTCTTCGGCATTGGGCTGTGGGGAGTCGTAAACCTTGGCATCCAGTCAGGCCTGTCGGCTGGCATCGCGTCACTGGTGCTTCAGCTCAGCGCGTTTTTTACTATCTTGTTGGGGGCCTGGACATTCAAGGAGGCGGTTTCCCGGTATCAGATCGCAGGCATGGGAATCGCTTTATGTGGATTGATCAGCATCATTTCGATAGTCGACGGGACAGTCACGGCGACCGGCTTGATGCTGGTGCTACTGGGCGCATTGGCCTGGAGTGCAGCCAACGTCATCAACAAGAAAGCCAGAACCACCCAGGTGTTTGCCTTCCTGGTGTGGTCCAGTGCGTTTTCCCCCATCCCACTATTCGCGCTTGATTACGCAGTGAACGGCTCGACCGGCTACCGCGAACTGGTGAATCAGTTGGACTACATTGCCGTGCTGTCGATCCTGTTTCAGGTTTATCCAAACACCCTGTTTGGCTACTGGGTATGGAATTCCCTTTTGAAACGCTACCCGGTGTCTACCGTCGCGCCCCTTTCGTTGCTGGTGCCAGTCTTCGGCTTGTTCGGCTCAGCCATGATCTTCGATGAGGAGGTATCACTCAATATAATCGTAGCGGTCTCTCTCATCGTGTCGGGACTGGGGGTCGGGTTGTATGGACAACGTATCCTGAGTGCGATGTTCAAGCGCCGTGAGCAGCCACAACGCTATTCAAGTCAGGTAGAGCACCCCACTGATAGCGCGCCCGACACCGTGTCTGTCACCGTTTGCTTAAAGCGAACAGCATTGCGACCTACCGGCAGGATCAGCTAACGCCATCGCTTACATCCGGTGATGTTCCAACAAGAAGTCCACGAACAGTCGCACCCTTGCTGGCATTGCCGAGCCACCTACGAACACCGCATGGATCGGTTCCTGGTCGCCCGGGTTCCAGGCTTCCAGCAAAGGTATCAGATCACCGCGCTGCAGATCCTCGCTCACGCTGAACTCGCCAATACGCGCAATCCCGGCACCTACTCGCGCGAGTTGTGCCAGCGCCTCACCGCTGCTGCATTCGATGTTCCCGCTGACCTTCAGTGAAAACTCTTTTCCGTCGCGGATGAACGGCCAGTTGGGTTCGGCCCGCCGAAAATTGAAGCGTAGGCAGTTGTGCCCTAGCAGATCTTCCGGTTCCTGAGGGATGCCGTGGCGCTGAAGATACTCAGGCGATGCTACTACTATCTGGCCGGTATCGCCGATCCTGCGCGCGGTCAGCGGGCTGTCGGGCAGATGGCCAAAGCGTACCGCTACGTCGGCCTGACCGCCGAGAATGTCGACCACTTCGTCGCCCAAGGTGAGGTCGACGACGATGTTCGGGTAGCGGGCGCTGAACGCTGCCACCAAGGGGACGATGGCTAGTCGTCCATGACCAAGGGCAGCGCTGACCCGTAATCGGCCCCTTGGTACGCCTTGGTCGGCGATGGCTTCTTCGACCTCGGCCATGTCGGCCAGGATACGCCGGGCGCCGCGCAGGAAAGCCAGGCCCTCGGCGGTAAAAGTGATCGCCCGGGTGGTACGCAACAGCAGGCGGGTACCCAGACGTTGTTCGGTACGAGCGATGATCCGACTGACCGCCGAGGGTGTCAGCCCCAATGCACGTGCGGCGGCTGACAGGCTGCCTTCCTGCGCCACGGTGGCGAAAACGCACATTTCACCTGACCTTCCGCTGAAATCCATTTGTGCCCGTCCCGCAAAGGTGATTGCCAGAAATTCCATCTACTGCTTGGAAACGAAGGATCGTAGCATTCGAAGCACAGATAAGGAGCCCTCCATGCGTATTAATCCACCCCTTGTTGCACTCGCCATTGGTGCCTTTGGCATCGGCGTTACCGAGTTCGCCCCCATGGGCATGTTGCCCGGAATCGCTGCGGATCTCGGCGTCTCCATTCCTGCCGCAGGTCTGCTGGTCAGTGCTTACGCCCTGGGCGTACTGCTCGGCGCGCCGCTGATGACCCTCACCACCGGCAGAATTCCCCGGCGCTACCTGCTGATCGGCCTCATGGCGATCTTCACCTTGGGTAATCTGATGTCAGCCTTGGCCACCGATTACTACAGCCTCATGATCGCCAGGGTGGTGACCTCACTGAACCACGGTGCGTTCTTTGGCGTTGGCTCTGTCGTCGCCGCCAGCGTGGTCGCTCCGGAGAAACGTGCCGGGGCTGTTGCGGCAATGTTCATGGGCCTGACCCTGGCAACCATCGGTGGCGTACCGCTGGCCGCCTGGTTCGGTGAACTGTTCGGCTGGCGCACAGCATTTTGGGGCATCACCGGCCTTGGCGTGGTGTCCATGGTCGCATTGTGGTTCGCGCTGCCCAACCTGCCGGCACCGCAAAGCGTCGGTGTAATGGCCGAAATTCGGGTATTGGGCCGTGGCCCGGTGCTGGGGGCGTTGGCCCTGACCGTAGTCGGCTCGGGTGCGATGTTTACCGTCTTCACCTACATCGCGCCTATCCTCAGCAGCGAGACCCATGCGTCCACCGCATACATCACCGCCATGCTAGTGCTGTTCGGTGTGGGATTGACGTTGGGCAACATGTGGGGCGGCAAGGCGGCCGACCGCTCGATAGATCGCACCCTGATCGTTTCGCTGAGTGTGCTGATTTTCGTCTTGCTGGCGTTCACCGTACTGATGCGTTGGCCGCTGCCGGCCGCCGTTGCCATTCTGATCTGGGGTATCGCCAGCTTCGCCCTCGTGCCGCCGCTCCAGATGCGCGTCATGGAAGCTGCCAAGGACGCACCCAATCTGGCCTCGGCGGTGAACATCGGAGCCTTCAACTTCGGCAACGCGATCGGAGCGGCGCTGGGCGGAGCTGTGATCAATGCCGGGCTGGGTTATCCGGCAATTTCCTTGGCCGGAGCAGCAATGGCGGGGCTGGGGCTGCTGATGGTGTTGGCTTTCGTGTGGCGTTCCAGAACGGTTGCAGCTGCGGTGGTGTGACGATGGTATGAGGGGGGCCGTCAGTCGCCATGATGACTGACGGCTTTCGGCCGATGGTGTTGAAAAAGTCGCTCCGATTAAACTGCCCGGAAATTGACCGGGGAAAACGCCATTTTGCACGCTGCTACGTCAAATCTGAGCCTGGGAAGCCTCAGCCAAAAGTACAGATTTCAATCTCAGGTGCGTACTTTTCTGCCGCGGAAACCGGGGCCGACTTTTTCAACAGAATCGGCCAGAAGCAGACATACGGGTCAGAATCCACTGAACCCCGCAAACCAGGGTAAAACAGCGCGACTGTGATGCCCTCGTACTCCGCCTGCCCTCGAAAATCATTGAGGCATAGAAACAAACTGATCGTGGCTGGAATAGATAGAACGTTTAGCATCCAGAAAGAGACATTGCTGGATTCAAACGTCACCAGGGCGGCTATGTTAATGACTACCATGATGATTATCAGAATATTGCATTTGAGGTGCTGACGTCTGGAGGAGGCATAGCTTTCCCAGTCATAAATCATCCACTCATGCGAAAAGACTCCGCACTCGGGACACTTATGGGTTGGCGGCACCCTGATGGGGATGTGGCACAGTTGGGGCACAGAGCCGTCATAGCGTTATCCATTATTATTTGATGTCCCTGATTACGTTTTTGAGCGATGGAACGGCGAAAGACGTCAGGCCTAGCGCAGAACGCGCGACCTTGGTAGCGAGATTAGCAGGGCTCCCTCTCTTTTTTCACCTTCTTTCCCAGTAGCTGCTATCAGCCCAGAGTGTGTGGAAAAGCACTCGGGTCCTGCTTAAGTGGATGGCCCTCTGGTACCTGAGTTAGGTTTCGTATCCTTTTATATTTCAGGCTTCACGACCATGACTGATCGTCAGATCATCGTTCCAGACGACATGAAAGTTCTCTGCGATCATGCTGGTTATGCGCCAGCTGTAAAGGTAGGGAGAACTCTCTACTGCGCTGGTCAGGTTGGCCGGACGCCGGAATTATCAGTCATCGAAAATCCAGAGCAGCAGTTTTTGGCCGCGTGGGAAAATCTCCGGCTCGTATTGGCGGCCGGTGGCTGCGAATTTGAGGATGTCGTCGAAATGACGACTTATCACGTCGATATGCATCGCCACATGCCAATCTTTAGACAGGTGAAGGATGAAGTCTTTCCTAGGAGCACTTGTGCATGGACATGCATAGGTGTCAGTGAACTGGCTCAACCGGGCCTACGACATATCAAAAAATTGAACCGCTTCTGGAAGCATTCGCCTAATGAACAGCTTGTGGATACTCCCACAGGCCATGTGCCAATAAAGGCAGACTCCGAGAGGTGATTAACGTGGCTAAAGACGACAAGAAAAGCAAAAGTGAAGGTTCGAAAGCCAGTAAGGAGTTGAAGGATAAAAAGTCATCCCCGGCAAAGAAATCAGCTGCGGCCTCGGCTCTTTCGAAATCTTCCGAGAAGAAAGACAAAAAAAAAGATGAGCCAAAGAAGGCTGCAAAAAAAACTGATAGCAAGCCAGTAAAAGATAAGAAATCAGAAAAGGCAGAAAAGCCTGCAAAAAAGAAAAAGTGACATCTGCTATCAGCTAGGGCTTTAGGCCCTAGCGTCCAAACATGGGTTTCGTTCGATAACTGTCAAGCGCCTTAGAGCCGTAAGATTTCAGGCTTGATTGGGCGCGTTTGTGGCGCAATCGCTGCAATACCCTTCCAGTAACACAATCGATTAGCTGGGCCTACAACCACAAACGTCAGGAAACAGGTAGCCGATTGGATAGTCGGCTCGCACCCGGCGGCTGGCCCGTGATGCGTTTGAAAGCGCGACTGAAGGCGGCTTGCGAGGTGTACCCGAGGTTCTGCGCCACGGTTTCGATGGGGAGCCTCTCTTGGACCAACCACTGACTGGCGAGGCGCATTCGCAATTCAGTTGCATAGCGCAGGGGCGGCGTTCCGATGGTTGTCTGGAAGCGTTCAGCAAAAACCGAGCGGGAGGAATTGCACTCATCTGCCAGCTCCGACACTGTCCAATTGCGACCCGGATCGCGATGAAGCGCCAGAATCGCGCGGGCCAGTCTGGGGTCACGCAGCGCTGCGACCAGGCCAGACGCATAGTCACATCCACATTCAACCCAACCACGTACGATCATCGCCGCGACTACATCAGCAAGACGCGCGAGAATCCCGGCGAAGCCGATGCGACCCGAGCAGATTTCTCCTTTCATCGCGGCGAGTATCGGCATGAGCCCCGGGTAGCGATCACTCATGGCATCGACCGTCATCAGGCCCGGCATCAGCGGTCCGAGCCCCTGCATGCCGCCAAGATCGAACTGCATACAGCCGTAAAAAAGAATGGCGCTGGGGATGGCGCTGGTTGTAGGGCACAGGTTAACGGCACTGACCGTGTCCCCCAGAGGAGCCGACTCGAAACAGCTGATGTCCTGGGTGGGTGCGTCCGGGCTGGACAGCAGCTGATGCGCTGCGCCCTGGGGCAGAAACACTGCATTCCCTGCGGACAATTCATGCAACACGCCATCTTCCGTGCGCAGCACGGCAGAGCCGATGGCGAGATAGTGAAAGTAGGCATGTCCAGGCCGGGCATTCAAGCTTATGCCGAACGATGGACCGGTCTGGATGCGACGGTACTGAACGCCACGCAGGCGCATGCCAGTCAGTAATTCGCTGATGAGATCGGAAGACAGGGCGAAATGATCTGACATGATAAATCCGGAGTTTTGATCAAAAATTACAGACGGCACATCATAGATCATCCTGAATTTGATGCATAGACTTGGGCTCGCGTCAATTTCAGGAGGAATTTTGTAATGAACAGTAGCGTATGTGACACCGGATCCAGAGCTCATGATGGAGTTGTTGGTGATGTAGAACCGAAAGTGCCTGCCTGGATGGCTGTATTCTCGCTGGCAATGGGGGTGTTCGGATTGTTGACGGCCGAATACCTTCCGGCCAGCCTGCTTACCCCGATGGCCACCGATCTCGGTGTATCCGAAGCGATGGCGGGACAAGCGGTGACGGTGACCGCCGTCGTGGCACTGTTTGCCGGACTGCTGGTTCCAGGCTTCACGCGATCGCTTGACCGGCGCACTGTGCTTTTGGGGTTTTCGGTACTGATGATCGCTTCCAACCTGTTGGTCGCCCTGTCGTCCAGCATGTGGGTGCTCATGGCAATGCGCGTGTTGCTAGGGGTGGCACTCGGTGGTTTTTGGTGCATGGCCGCAGCCGTCGCCATGCGTTTGGTCCCGGCATCCTTGCTTCCCCGCGCGCTGTCGATCATTTTCAGTGGCATTGCAGTAGGAACGGTCGTCGCGGTCCCACTCGGTAGCTACCTGGGCGGACTGTACGGCTGGCGCTCCGCGTTCCTCGCAGCGGCGGCCGTGGGCTGCCTTACCCTGCTCTTCCAGTGGTTCACACTGCCGCAGATGGCGCCGCGCAGTCCGGCACGCCTTAGAACCGTGCTGGACGTGCTGATGCGTCCGGGCATTGCTATCGGCATGTTGGGTTGTGTACTTGCACACACAGGCCATTTCGCCCTGTTTACCTATATCCGACCTTTTTTGGAAAGCACCACTGGCGTGGGTACGGATGGGCTGGCTCTCATGTTGCTGGGGTTCGGTGTGGCCAACTTCGTCGGCACGATGCTGACCGGGTGGCTGATTGGGCGCAGTCTGCGCGTGACCCTGGCGCTTATGCCTGCGTTGGTGGGACTGGCAGCACTGGCTTTGGTATTTTTACCTGCCTCGGTGCCGGGGCAAGCGTTATTGGTTGCGTTCTGGGGATTGGCGTTTGGGGGCGTGCCCGTAGCGTGGTCTAACTGGGTAGCCCGTTCGGTGCCTGACCAGGCGGAAAGCGCGGGCGGGATGGTGGTGGCATCGGTGCAATCTTCCATCGCAGCAGGCGCGGCTGCGGGGGGAGCAATGTTTAGCTTCAGCGGCATTGCTGGCGTGTTTATCGCTGGCGCGATTGTGATGCTGCTGTCAGCACTGCTGATTGCATGGCGCGTCAAAGTCCAACCGTCGCCTCTCGGCGAAGCGAAAGGTCAGGCGCTGCATCTCTAAAATTTGCGAGCCTGCGTCAACGCGATCACCGGAGCTGCACCTGTTGTTTGTTCTCCGGCGTACGGCCTACCTGGCCCAGCGCAGTAGAGAGTTGCCCTACTGCTACCCAGAACTGCGGCCTCAAACGTGATAACCCTGATGTTTGCTGCGTGGTAATCTCATCACTTTTTCAGATTGGCGTTGATTTGAACTCGATGATCGCCATAACCAGGAAACGTCATGTCCAGAATGTCTCACTCAGCTTTGCGTAGTAACTTCCGAGAACTGCTTGCTTCAAAGCTGTGCTTTGAAACGGCCTCCGTTTTCGATCCGATGTCCGCTCGCATCGCGGCGGATCTGGGCTTTGAGGTTGGCATTCTGGGTGGTTCTGTTGCCTCACTGCAGGTATTGGCCGCGCCCGATTTCGCGCTTATCACGTTGAGTGAATTCGTTGAACAGGCAACTCGAATAGGTCGTGTCGCTCAACTCCCCTTCATTGCCGATGCCGATCATGGCTACGGCAATGCCCTCAACGTTATGCGAACCGTGGAGGAGCTGGAGCGCGCAGGTGTTGCGGCACTTACCATTGAAGATACTTTGCTGCCTGCGCAATTCGGCCGCAAATCGACGGATCTGATCTCCATCGACGAAGGCATCGGTAAAGTCAAAGCGGCCCTGGAGGCGCGCGTTGACCCTGAACTCTCGATCGTCGCGCGGACCAACGCCGCAGTGCTGCCTGTCGAAGCTGTTGTTGAACGGACTCAAGCCTATGAGAAAGCTGGAGCCGACGGCATCTGTATCGTCGGAATCAAAGACTTCGAGCACCTTGAGCAGATTTCGGAAAAGCTGACGGTGCCTTTGATGCTGGTGACCTATGGCAATCCAAAGCTCAACGACAGCCAGCGACTGGCGAACCTGGGTGTGCGTGTCGTGGTTGCAGGTCACGCGGCCTACTTTGCGGCGATCAAGGCTACCTACGACAGCCTCCGTGCTCAACGTCACCTGACGCAAAGCACCTCGAACTTGAGTGCCACAGAGCTGACCCATACCTACACCCAGCCAGAAAGCTATGTGGCGTGGGCCAAAGAGTTCATGGATGTGAAAGAGTAAGCGTGATTTGCAAAAACCATCCCCCAGGGTGAGCGATGGTTGTGGTCAGGCTCCGTTACCGGATGTTCTTGTCCAGAAACTCACGGATGACGGGAATGATTTCCCTGCCGTGGGTTTCGAGAGCGAAGTGCCCGGTGTCGAAGAAGCGAATGTCGGCGTTGGGGATGTCGCGCTTCCATGCCTCAGCTCCAGCCGGCAGGAAGAAAGGATCGTTTTTTCCCCAGACTGCCAGCAGCGGCGGCTGATATTTGCGAAAGTACTCTTGGAACACTGGGTAGAGCGCTACGTTCGAGGCGTAGTCCAAGACCAGGTCGAGCTGAATATCCGCATTTCCAGGTCGAGATATCTGAAGCCCTTCCAGCGTGTAGCCATCGGGTGAAACTGAACTCTTGTCGGTAACCCCTTCGAGATACTGCCACTTGATCGAAGCCGGTGTCGGGAAGTCATGCAAGGCGCTCCGGTTCTGCGGAGTCGGCTCGCGCCAATACCTCTGAATCGGCGCCCAACCCTCGCCCAACCCTTCCTCATAGGCGTTGCCGTTCTGGGAAATGATTGCGGTTACCCGGTCAGGATGGGCGACAGCCAGGCGCCATCCGACCGGCGCACCGTAGTCGTGAACCATAAGCGCGTAGTTATCGAGTTTGAGTTGCTCGGTGAACAGGCCAATGGTCTTCGCCAGTTGGCTGAAGGTATACGCATATTCGCCTCTCCCCTGGGCTTCGGTGAAACCAAAGGCTGGCAAATCGGGGGCGATTACATGGTAGCGGTCAGCTAACGCGGGAATGAGATCGCGGAACATGAATGACGAGGCGGCGAAGCCGTGCAATAGCAGGACTGTCGGTGCGCTCGGGTTGCCTGCCTCACGGTAGAAAACCTTTACATCGCCCACCTGCTCATAGCGGTAATGAACCTGAGCGGCGGCATTGGCAGATTGCGCACCGCCCATCAGCACAGCAGCCACGAGTCCCGCAGCCGCTATGGATTTTGAAGAGGTCATGATCATTCTCCTGTAACCGTTAACAACAATATTTGAAGGTTACTTGCTATTTTGGTAACCTGTCAAACTTCATTTATCAGTTACAGGCCATCATGAATTCGACAAGCACTTCCTCAGGCGCCCTCTTCCTGGCCGACAACCTTGCCCTTGACTTCATAAACAGCGAGTACGGTGTAGGCGACCAGCGCCATGACACCCTCACCGATGATAAAAGCGTGGTGAACTGGCTGACGATGGCAGGGTTGCTGCCCGAGAATTCCGAGCAGAAGGCACCGCGTGGCTTGCTCGCTCATGCCCGCGAGCTTCGCGAGTGTTTGCGGGCGGTGGTAAACGCTGCGATGCACGGCGGCCCAGTGGATCTCACCGTAATCAATCAGGTACTTGAAGCGGGCCGGCCGGCGAGGATGCTGGAATGGGACGATGAATTGCATGCGTTCCGGGTCGCAATTCACCAAAGGGACAGCAGTGCGGCAAGCCTGCTTGGACCTGTGGCCGAGTCCTTGGTCAGTCTGGTCACTGACACTAAGTTCGAATTCGTCCGGCAGTGCGAGGCCCATGATTGCGTGCTGCTTTTCCAAGACTTGAGCAAATCGCATCGGCGCCGCTGGTGCAGCATGGCGACCTGCGGTAACCGTATGAAAGTGGCGGCATTCCGTTCCAGGAAGCAATCTGTATAGGTTTATCAGGCGCTCCTCGACAGCTGCAGTCAGCGTTTGTTGGCCGTGTTGAAGCCGATCTCCGCCCTGCCTTCCAGAGACTTGGCGCGTTGCTGCACTGGGCTGGTCCCCGCGGGTGGTGTCGCAAAAGCGCCCACTTACTTGTTGGCGTAGATCGTTCAGATCGGGGCATCGAATAATGATGCGCAGGAGGTGATCGGGCGGGATGCTAAAGCAGCGCAAAAAAACTGGAGCGCCACTATACGACTGGTCTAATTGCTGTTAGTTTAGCCGCAGATTCACCGAGTAGAGGTACTCCTTCATGAACACCAGCGTTAAGTTTGTCGCACCAGCCTCCTCGTTATCCTTGTTTGCGCACCGCAACGTTGTACGTTGAACGCATTTATCTGAATCGTAGACGACCGGTCTACGCATGACTCCAAATAGCTGTCCTATTGTTCACTACCGTCTAAATACCTGTTAAGGAATCACCCAATGAAAATCCTCATGGTCCTGACCTCTCACGACACCCTTGGCAACACTGGTCTTAAGACCGGCTTCTGGCTGGAAGAGCTGGCCGCACCCTACTACGCGTTTCTGGCATCGGGAGCAGAAGTCGTTCTGGCTTCGCCTAATGGCGGCCAGCCACCCCTTGATCCCAAAAGCAATGAACCGTCGTTTCAGACCGATCTGACCCGCCGCTTCGAGGCCGACGCCGAGGCGAATGCGAAACTAGCAGTTACCGTGCGCCTGGACAGCATCTCCCAGGCAGACTACGACGCAGTTTTCTATCCAGGTGGTCATGGTCCGCTCTGGGACTTGGCCGAAGATGTGAACTCGATCCAGCTGATTCAATCATTCCTTGCCGCCGGCAAGCCTGCGGCCCTCGTCTGCCATGCACCCGGCGTCCTGCGGCATGTGAAAAAGCCTGACGGCACACCGCTGGTCGAAGGCAAACAAGTCACGGGCTTCACCAATACCGAGGAAGAGGCTGTCGGCCTGACCAACGTGGTGCCATTCCTGGTCGAGGACGAACTCAAGGCTAAAGGCGGACTGTATTCGAAAGGCGAGGACTGGAGCTCCTACGTGGTGAGCGATGGCCTGCTGATCACGGGTCAAAACCCAGGCTCTTCAGCTGAAGCCGCTCAAGTCCTTGTGGACCAGCTTGGCCACTCAGCAGCCTGAATGAGCTTTGGTGGAAGGCGTTGTTGCGCCTTCCTCTATTCCCTCCCGACCACCTGAGTTGCCGCAGTTCGTGAACACCGCGCTGCGTCTGAAGTACGTCCCAAAAGGAATCGAATCATGCACCACAGATCGCTCTTTGAACCGGTGACGTTGGGCTCTCATACCCTGAAAAACCGAATCGTCATGCCAGCCCAACGGCTGGCCGCTGAGTAAAACCGATCCCGCCACCCTCTACGGCGGCGGCGCGCAAGGCTTCACGGATTATCCGTCGTATTGCAAATCTCAATTCGATGTTAAGAAAGAGGCGTGCTGATCCTAGGCGGCGGCGGTTTCTAGACGACCAGTCTAGTAACTTGCTAGTATGCCCCGCCGCTTCCGCTTCATTCTTAAATGACGACCGCACATTTTTTGGAGGTGGGCGATGAACTGGTAATCTCTGGGCTCACAGCGCCCAAGCTAAAGGATTAAGCGCGTAAGTGCGCCCTCCTGATAATGCTGGTCGGCTGCGAAAGTCCTGCATTATTCAGCTAACCCTTTTTTCAACTGTGAAATGACTGATATGAGTGCATCCACCAAATTCAAAACCTCCGATGTTCGCTCGCAGATTCTTGATGTAGGGCAGCGCATCATGGCGGCCAAGGGTTACTCTGCGGTCGGCCTGAACGAAATTCTCGCTACCGCAGGCGTACCCAAGGGGTCTTTCTACCATTACTTCAGTTCCAAGGACGCCTTTGGCGAGGCTCTTCTGGAAAGCTATTTCGAAGACTATCTGGCCGAACTGGACCGCACACTTGGCCAGCCGAACAAGAGTATGGCCGAACGTCTGATGGACTACTGGCGTATATGGCAAGACACCCAATCCTTTGAAGACTGTCAGGGAAAATGCCTGGCCGTGAAGTTGGGTGTGGAAGTTGCCGACCTCTCGGAAACGATGCGCTCGGTTCTCAAGCGCGGCACCTCAGGCATCACCAGCCGGCTCGGGCACGCCATCGAAGCGGGCGTTGCGGAAGGATCGTTTGTAATCGGCGAGGATTCTCAGACCACTGCCCAGAGCCTGTACCAGTTGTGGGTGGGCGCGAGTGTGATGGTCAAGATCACTCGCAGTATGCAGCCTTTCGAGACGGCGATGCTCACGACCCGGCGACTGCTAAATCTCGCTTAACGAGCCGTATCGCCTACGTTCCCTATTACTACATCGTCCATCACCTGGGCGCCTTGCTAGCGGCCTCGGTAACCTACATTCCACCGGGTGTAGCAACTGCTGATCGGCTTCTTCGTGGCGAATGAACCGGGGCATGGGATTTATCTCGTCGTCACATCAGCGTTTCTGGCAAGTGTATATGTGGTCCATACGGGCCGCCGACAACCGTTGAAGACGTCGATTCCTTATCTACCCACTCCGCTCTGAAGACGTAGCCCTTAACAGACCTCATTGGCAAGTTAATAGGTTGATCTCGCTGAAACACCCAATACTGCGCTTGGCAAAAAAGGGAGCAGCACTCGCTGCTCCCTCCAATTGCTTATTTCATGTAGAAATTATTCTTTCGGCTCGTACTGCATATCACCATTACCAAACGACCAATCCTCACGTTTCACGTCGATCAAGCTGATCCAGATATCCTCTTTGCGCAGTCCGGTTTTTGCGTGAATACCATCTGCTATAGCTCTAAAAAAGGCTTTTTTTACCGCTACGGTGCGGCCAGCTACCCAGGTAACCTGAATAAATACAATGCTCGGCGTGTACGTCAAACCGAGATAACCCGCTGACGGGTAGACCAATTCATCCGGGGCATGGCGATGGATGATCTGAAACTTGTCATGCTCAGGTACATTCGCAACATTGATCATTGCGCCATAAACGACATCGCCGATAGCGGCAACGGTTTCTGCTGAAGTCTGTGCACCTACATCGATTCTGGCTAAAGGCATGGGACGTTCCTCGTTGAAGGGGTTGGTTGATGGCCGGCATCACCGTTCTGGCCGTAGCACTAAGCTAGGCCGGAAGATAAAATTCATCAAACGCATTATTTGCGCAGCCAATATGAGGAAGTCGCATGCTATTTGAAAGCCTCAAGTCCTTGGTGACGGTTATAGAGTGCGCATCCATGACGAAGGCTGCTGCCGAGGCGTCATGACCCGTCTCACTATGCTGACGTCAGTCACTCACGCGATGACCCGCGCATAGACTGACATGTCCACGTTGCCACCGGACAGGATCACACCGACCTTGCGGCCCTGCCTAGATTCGCGGTCCTGTATGAGCGCTGCCAAGGCCGCGGCACCAGCTCCTTCAGCGAGGTTATGGGTATCGGAATAATAGATGCGCATGGCCTCGCGGATCTGCGCGTCACTGACCGATACGATCCGCGCCGCCCCTGCCGCGTAGATGGCAAAGGCGTCCGGGACCGGCTTGCGCACGGCCAGACCGTCAGCGAAGGTATCGGCCGAAGCAGTCTCGCGTATGGCTCCAGACTCAAACGACAACTTTGCCGCATCGGCCTCAGTCGATACCACGCCCACTACTTGAGTCTTGAGGCCCAATGCGTCGCGGGCGGCGATCACCCCGCAAATGCCCGATCCACAGCCAATGGGCACATAGACGGTGTCCAGGTCTGGCGCAGCCGTGAACAGCTCCAGCGCATAAGTGGCGACCCCTTTGACCAGCTCGGTGTGGAATGGCGGAACCAGAAAGAACCCATGCAGCTGGGACAGGCGTGCGGCCTCTTCACGCGCCTCATCAAAGTCGCGACCAAACTCCACGACTTCCCCGCCAAAGCCGCGCATGGCATTGTTCTTTTCCGGGGAGTTGCCTTGCGGCACGACAATCAACGCCCGCAAGCCCTGCGCGCGGGCTGCCAGCGCCACGCTTTGCCCATGATTGCCGCGGGTAGCACTGACGATCCCTTTAGCATCTGGATGCTCGCGTTTGAGCCAGTGCATAAAGGAAATGCCGCCTCGCACCTTGAAAGCGCCCGTGGGAGTGTGGTTTTCGTGTTTGACCCACACCTCGCAACCCAACCGTTCAGCGAGCAACGGCCAGGCGTATTGGGCAGTAGCAGGCATGACCTGGTAGACCAGATTCGCTGCCTGTTCGATATCGTCAAGAGTCAGTCTGTGCATGATTTTCACTCCGCAAGTTGGGCCCAGTCTAGGGACGCGCGCAGCTGGTTGGCTTTCAGAAAACTGACCTGACTTCCCTGCCTCCTGTTCGCTACTATGGCGTTCATGAGCCATCGCAATCACCCACAGTCATTGAGCCTGCCTGAACCGGTCCGTCGGGTCGAAACAGGGCCGTGGACCATTGAATTGCTCCCCGGCAGCGCCTACGCGACCCGATACATACCGACTCAGGCAGCAATTGGCTTCGCTTTCGACAGTCAGCGAGGCCTGCACGCTATCGGCAGCGACCGGGTGCTGCCTTTCACGGCCGTACCCAACGGCCTGGCGTTCGTCCCGGCTGGCTGTGACGTGTTGTCCGAGTCGCCTCAGGGTGGCGAATACCTGCGAGTGATCCGCACCGACGGTAGTGCGCTGGCGGGCGATCGAGCCTTCAACAACCGCATTGACCTCCAGGCGACCAGGCTTGCATCGCGCATGCGCAACGCGCTGTTGCACGCCTCGGTAACGGACGACTGGGAAAGCTGGGCGCTTGCACTGGCAGAACGGGCGCACAGACACGGCGCATTGCCGACACCACACACCGGCTCGATAACCGGCGCCCGGATGCGCTTGCTCGATGAGTTCATTGACGCGATGCTTGGCGCAGCGCTGAGTGTAAAAGCCATGGCGCAGTTACTCGGATTGTCCGAGGGCTATTTCATCCGGGCGTTCAAAACCGCTACCGGCAAAAGCCCTCACGCTTACCTGATCGACCGACGCCTCGCCAAAGCCCGCGCGCTGATGCGCGACTCCAGCGCCAGCTTATCGGACATCGCCCTCACCTGCGGCTTCAACTCCCAGGCGCATATGACGACCGCCTTCAGGCAGCGGCTTGGTGTCAGTCCCGCGCAATTTCGGCGTGCTTAGGGGGCTTCAGTCGCGGCAGTCTGCCTGCTCTGTCTATCAAGACAGGGTTCGCCGTGGCGCTCAGCGTCTTTTCTGGTAAATCTTTGCCACTGAGGGCGGCGCGTCCCACGGTAACGGCGGGCGCCATTAGAAGGTTGATTAATTAATATCTCGTCATGGGAATCAATCACATATATTCAAGCCAACTATAGAGTGCTTCTTATTCACGTTCCTATTTGCATGGTCAAGGTACAATCAGCAAGCGCATTCGAATCGATACCAGCAGATACACCAGCAACTCGATTGGGTTGTTTGCATTCTCAATTATATATTTCTTACCAAAACTGGATTTACCCCTTGAAATATTCACAGCGCGCGCCCCATAGTGCCAATGCGCCACCTTCCTGACTGCAAAAATACTAAAAATAAAGGGGTATCTACATGCTAACTTCCTTGTCGGTAAAGACAAAATTGGTATTAAGTTTTGGCATGATGGTATTGATTATATTTCTTGTTTCCACGCTTTCAGTCATCAGCTTAAATGAATCGAACCTGCGCTTCTCCAGCTATGTCGATGGTTTGAGTAAGCGCATGGGCTTGATGAATGATTTGCTGCTCGCCGCACAGCAGCGTGCTATTTCCGCACGCAATCTTGTACTGGTAACCTCTGCAACTGGCCGACAGTCCGAGACCGATAGCATAAACACCGAGCATAAAAACGTTGAAAGACTTTTGTCAGAACTTGTAGTTGGCGTCAATGCATTGCCTCCATCCACCAATACCAATAATGCCCGGAACTTGGTTGCCGAGATTGAGAAAATCGAGAAAATCTATGGCCCTGTCGCCCTGGAGATCACGCGACTGGCCATGAGTGGCGATAATAGCGCGGCCATTAACATGATGAATAATGAATGCTTGCCACTCCTGAAAAAGCTGGTGGCCAGCGTCAATAACTACAAGGAGTTTAACTCAAAGGCGGCACAGGCCAGCATGAGTGACTCGCAGGTCGAATATCAAAATAATCGCAGCTTTCTGATGTTCTTCTGCGCAATAGCAATTGCCATAGGGGTGGTGCTGACAGTTCTAATAGTTCGTGGATTATCACGTGCTCTTGGTGCAGAGCCCACTATTTTGTCTACAATCGCACAGCGCGTTGCCAGTGGTGACCTGCGCCCGATTCTCGAAGCGAAAATGTCAGTGGCCGGTAGTGTGCTGTCCTCCTTAAGCGAAATGCAGTCACGCCTGAGCTCGCTTATCAGTCAGGTTAATACTTCATCAACAGTCATCTCTACTGCGGCCGTAGATCTTTCCGCTGCAACAGAGCAGACCCGCATCGGCGTGGAAAACCAGAGAATTGAAATCGACCAGGTCGCTACCGCAATCCACGAAATGGTAGCAACCACCCTCGAAGTTGCGCGCAACTCCGAAGCGGCAGCCCATGCCGCCCTCAGCGCTAACCTTCAAGCGCAGACCGGCGGCACCATGGCAAAAGACGCAATCACCCAAATTAAACGTCTGGCATCTGAGGTGGCAAAATCTGCCGCCGCCATGGCACAACTCAAAACGGAGAGTTTGAATATAGGCGGTGTATTGCAAGTGATCACATCAGTCGCGGATCAAACCAACTTGTTGGCGCTGAATGCCGCTATCGAGGCTGCCAGGGCGGGCGATGCTGGTCGAGGATTTGCGGTAGTGGCAGATGAGGTGAGAACGCTTGCCAAACGGACTCAGGGCGCAACCCTGGAGATTGGAACTCTGACCGCCAATCTGCAAAAAATAGCTGAAGAAGCTGCCGGGATGATGGAAGTCTGTCGCGGTCTGACTGATGAAACCGTCATACAAGTTTCAAACACGGGAATTCGGTTGAAACTATCGTCGAGATGATTGACAACATCCAACAGATGGTAAGACAAATCGCAACCGCAGGCGAGGAGCAAAGCTGTGTGGCCGAGGAAATCAACCGCAGCGTTAGTTCAGTTCGCAATATTGCCGATGATTCAGCTTTATCGTGCGAAAAAACGGCCAATTCAAGTAATAACCTGGCAACTCTAGGAAACGTACTGCAGCAGCAAATAGGTCACTTCCAGGTTTGACGAGTTTACTTAAGATAGCCCCTGACGGTAATCAGAGGGCTGTTCGACTCTCCGACCAGGTAACAAGCAACGGCCCCCCGCACAAAGGCGGTTCAGCGGGGCCACTGCGTAAGTATTGGTTTCAATGTTTTAGACATCTTCCTCGCAACCCCCCGTTGCTCTTGAGTTCGATTCTTGATGGTGAACTGGCCGGGCATTCAAGCGGAGACGGCTTTGAATTACGACTGTAATTGTGCATTACGATCCGTGATCTAAAGAAGAATGCCTGACAAGCTCGAACAAGGACGCTGCCTGGGGTTCAATACACCGCGAAAGGAGCTCCGGCTTGGTGCATTAGGTGAGGTGCGGCCTTAATGACTCACAACACGTTAAGTTGAACGAAGCCTCTGGCGTATCGGTCGGAGTACCAGAGTTTCCGCCATGAGGCCCTGGCTAATGCCCCAGTCAAACACTGCTGTGACCGCGTTCTTCACCTTGATGTTAAGCACCTTGGCAAATGCGCAGGAACCGCTACGCCTGCAAGGTCTTGCGCGGTGTGGAGACCTGCTGAACGATGAAAGACAGGAATGGTGTCTTGATGTCATCGGCTTGCTTCCAGACCCGTTGATCCTGTCACTGGGTGGTGAGGTATTACCGGCCAGCGGAATCCATCATGAAGGTAGCCAACTACGCCTTCAAACCAACAAAGGTGGCTATCAGAGTGGCCCGCTTTACGTGAAGCAAGGCGACCGTACAAGTAATGCGGTCTGGTTGACGGCACACAGCAGTCATGTGCTTGCCGCGCAACCGGACGAGGTCGCGAAGAATATGGACGGCCTCACCACCTACGTTGATCTGGTCAGCCTACTGATTGAGGAGGACCACGACGGTCGACAGGAAGCCGAACGTCTGGCCGGGAAATATGGTGCAAAAGTGGTGGGCTCCATCCCGCCTCTCAATCTGTATCAGCTGCGCTTGCCCGCCAAAAACCTCATGGAGCGCGACGCATTGGTGCTGCGACTGGGCAGCGAAGCCAGCGTGGATGCTGTGGTGACCGAAGAGTCGGCGGCGGAAAGCGTAGAGGATGCTGATCGCGTCAGGGAAGAACGCCAAAAACCCGCTATTGACTCGGATGAGTGGGCAGCGAACCGCTTCCTCGATGCTGTGAATTATTACCAGCGACGCATACCCACATCGCAGGCACCCGTTCCGCCACAGCCGGTGCGCATCGGCTTGATAGAGCGTGATGTTGACTTCGACACCCCGGATTTCGCCGACCAGGTTGGTCAATGCGAGCGCCCTAGGACCTGTGTCTACGCGCGCGACTCAAAAAAGCCGGAGGGCCATGGCACGACCATCGCCGGCATACTCGCTGCGCGCTGGGATAACGGCGGTAACACTGGTTTCCTGCGAGGGTTGGATAACGCCAGTAGCGGCTTCGAGGTCATCGCAGAGCGCAATTCTGACGCAGGGATCACGGCCAATATCGCGGCCTCGGTGAACCTTGTAGAGGACGGTGTGCGGGTGCTGAACTGGAGCTGGGGCATCCACCGAGTTGGAACGAAAAATGTTGACGGCGACGAGGTCGATTCACTGCTCCGTTCAGGCATTGCCATGGGCGGTTACGAGGAGCTGCTCGAAGAGTTCTTTCTCTGGCTGCGCAAAGAGCATCCCGATGTGATTGTGGTCAACTCCGCTGGCAACGGTTCCTCGTTTTCCGGCTCGGACGAGTACCGCCTGCCATCGTCCTTCATTACCGATCAATTGCTGGTCGTCGGGGGGCATCAGCGCAGCGATAAAGCCAGCGTACCGGTTGACGATCCGACGTACGCCGTCAAGCGCAGCAGCTCGAATATTGATATGCGTGTGGACATCACTGCCGCCGCCTGTGTACACGCCTCAACAACACAGGCCGATCAGCCGGGAGCAGTGCATTGCGGCACCTCCTACGCCACGCCAATGGTGACCGGGGTACTGGCCGCCATGCTGTCTATCAATCCGAAGCTGACACCCGAGCAACTTCGTATGCTTGTGCGGCGCAGTGCCCTCACCATCGGTAACAATTATGACTTCGAGCCCATCGATGCTGAAGATCTGACCGCCCCGATACTGCCGTCGGAGCGCAACTATCGAATCAACGATAAAGACGTTGGCCGATCAGCGCGGCTGGATATGCAGAAAGCAATCGACCTTGCGGTTCAGAGCCGGCTGCGCGTGCGATAAATAAGGTGATCGAACTAACTGGCGTTCGTTTGGCGGATCACCGCCCACGGGCAGCGCACGATTCGTCACGTTCTCCCGCGCAGCTCGAAGGTCATCGCGACTGGATACATCTTGATAATCCAGCGAGATCATCCCGGCGGTTAAAACTCAGAGTGGCCGGGCGCGACGTTCATGAGCAGGCCAAAGGCGCCCATGCTTGACCCTCGCGTACAACCAACGCCCTACGATGGCCGTTTTTCACGCACGGTGGGCCGAAAGCGGAGCCTCCCCTCACGGCGTCTCATCGATTGCGCTGATGTTTACTATCGAAATGCCCGCCTGTTTGCTTGCCAAACGTGACTTCTATAATCGCCTCCCGTTTTATCCCCGCTCCCCCGTCTGCCGTCAGGCGACCTTCCTCCTGGAATCCAACACTATGCCAAGCGCCAGCCAAGCCCCTCACGACCGCCCCGAACATAGTCAACAAAGCGTCAAACAGCAGTGGCTGGCGATTCTCTCGGTAGCCGTGGGTGCGTTCGCGTTGGTTACCAGTGAGTTTCTCCCCGTGGGCGTCCTCAATGATGTCGCCAGCGACCTCGGCATCAGCGCAGGCCACGCCGGCCTGATGGTTACTCTGCCGGGCATAGCGGCCGCCCTCGCCGCCCCCTTACTGTCTGTGGGCATTGGCGCGATGGACCGACGTTATCTGCTTATCGGCCTGACGCTGATAATGATCATCGCCAACTCGGTCGTGGCCTACGCCAGCGACTTCAACCTGCTGCTGTTCGGCCGCGTACTGTTGGGCATCAGCATCGGCGGCTTCTGGGCTACCGCGATTGCCCTCAGCGGCCGCCTGGCCCCCAAGGGAGTGGGCGTAGCTCAGGCCACCTCGATCATCATGGTGGGTGTGACCCTGGCCACCGTGCTGGGCGTACCCGTAGGCACCTGGCTGAGTGGGCTGATGGGCTGGCGCATGACCTTTCTGGTAACCGCGCTAGTGGGTGTACCGGTGCTACTGGCGCAGATCTTCCTGCTGCCGCGACTCAATCCGGACAAAGCCATTCGCATCAGTGACCTGCCGGCCTTGTTTATCAATCCACAATCCCGGGTTGGCTTGATCGCTGTTTTGCTGATCGGCCTGGCGCACTTTGCCGCGTACACCTATGTCGCCCCCTTCTTCAAACAAAGTGCCGGCTTCGATGGGCCGACTATTGGCTCACTCCTGCTGCTGTATGGCGTGGCCGGGGTGCTGGGGAATATCTTCGCCGGTTTCGCCGCCAACCGCAGCGTGCGTCACACCCTGTTGCTGGTCGCACTGATGATCGGCATCAGCACCGCCCTGTTCCCCTACTTCGCCACCACCATGACCGGCGCAGCGATGCTGATCGCGCTCTGGGGCTTCGCTTTCGGCGCATTCCCGGCCTGCGCCAGTATCTGGATGTTTGTCGTAGCGCCCAAGGATGTCGAACGCGGCATGCCACTCTTCGTCGCCTTGTTTCAGGTGATTATTGCGTTGGGATCGTTCTTCGGTGGGCAGATCGTCGACCATCTGGGAAGCTCTGTACTCTTGAGTCTGGCCACGGCACTGGTGGGCTGCGGTTTTGTTACGGTGCTGGTGCTGGGGCGTAACGTCAGTAATAGCGTGGCGGCTCAACCTTGCTGACCAGGGCACACTTGGCATAAAGCCCGATGGCCCGACCCGTCTGCTCCTGGTGGGTAAGGACGGCGGCACAAAGGTTGACCAATACGCACCGCTGGATGCGAGGGAAATCTTCGCCACCATTGACAAAATTCCGATGCGCCAAAAACCCTAGCCTGGCGCTCACTCAATCTCCCGGAAAAGCGTAAATGGGATATCTTGCCAGAACGTCGATCCGCTCAACACTCCAGAGAATTCAATGCTGAGTTCACTTGTATCAAATGGTCTGGCAGCTACGACTGACCGATCAGAACCGATAGTGCCATGGTGGAGTTTTACCAAGACAATCCTGGCCGTGACCGCTCTGTCATTGGTGCGTGACGGGCTGGTGAACTTGGATGTCCCGATTCCTGGCCAACCGTTCACGTTGCGCCAGCTACTGCGGCATGAGGCAGGCCTCGGCGATTATGGTGAATTGGCGGAGTACCACGCTGCCGTTGCCAACAATGGATCTGCCTGGTCGGAAAGCGAAATGATGCAACGCCTCGATGGAGCGCGGCTTAGATACAGCCCCGGAACCAGTTGGCGCTACTCCAATGTGGGCTATCTGCTCATAGGAAAGCTTATTGAAACGTTGACTGATCTGACGCTTGAAGAGGCGGTGACACAACGCGCACTGACCCCTTTGGGCGTGTCGAGCGTTCGCTTCGCTAAAACACGAGCAGACTTACAACGGACCCATCTCGAAAATACATATGACCCCGCTTGGGTCTATCACGGTTTGCTGATCGGCCCGCTTTCGCAAGCTGCGCTCTTTCTGGATCGGCTGTTCTGTGCAGACCTTCTCTCCAAGGATTTGCTCCGGGAAATGCAGACAATACGAACATTAGGTGGCCCGATTCCCGGGCGTCCATGGGTTGCCCCTGGATATGGCCTTGGTGTGATGCAAGGCATGATTGAAGGCGGCTTGTCCTTGTGCGGACACACCGGCTGCGGGCCTGGCAGTGTCATTGCCGTATACCGCGCCTGCGAGGGCGACTCATCGGCCTGTTGCGCTGTTTTTGAGGCGGGCGCCAGTGAAGGCGCTGTCGAAGCCCTCGTTGTTCGACAACTGAGACAGGCCTTGCGTCAGGAGTCTCTGGGCGCCTGAGTACTTACCGCGCCAGCCTCCTGATTGTTCAATCGCCGCCAGCATGCTTGCCGGTTATTCCTCGCAGCGTCGATGCAACGGCAGCTCGCGCAACTCACCACCCTCTTGCGCCAGGCGTTTCAGATACGCGGTGGCGTCCAGCAGTTGATAAGGAAAGTACAGACCTGGCGGGGCTGACGGATGACCGCCCAGCCCTAGCAGTCGCTCCAGAATCATTGCCACACTGAGGCCGGTCAGCGCTGCAGCGCCTGCCGGGTGGACGACGGCGTGCCGCGTGCGCAGCGGTTCGCCCTGCAGGTCCTCGCCCGCAAGCTCGATGACGATCTCGGTCGACATCGGCTTACCCTGGCGTCGAGTAGAGCTGATCCCGGTGGCCAGGTTGAATTGGACATTGGGCGCACCCGTCGCGGCAGCCAGACCGACGACGTCGATGGACGAGAAGCCCGAGGCTTCGATTTCCGTACCATCCACCGCGCGGAAGCTTACCCTGGAATCCTCGCCTTCACGCCAGACGTACACACCATTGCGCCGGGTCAGCGCGGCGGGCAGCATTCTATTCAGATGTTCGAAATCAGTGGCTACCGTCGGGCCTCCGGTGTCTTGCTCGTCGACCAGCGCGTTGATGCTGATGTCGCTGACCCGGCCGAATGCCTCGGCAATCTTCAGCGTCGACACGGTCGTTGCGCCTACCATCCATTCATAACCGAGGACGATGGGCGCGGCGTCGGGGGTGTGCATGTAGGTGGCGATTTCCGGCGCGATCTCGAACACGCCTGAAGAGATACTGAGGTGCGGCACACCGCGCTTTTGCGCGTAACGCAGACCCGCTAGAGCGTGGTCCATGTAGAACACCACCACACCGCTGACCGGGCGATTGCCAAGGCCCAGGTCGTCTGCGGTGGAGTCAATCACCACGCCCTGCGCGCCACCCAGTTGCTCTGCGGCCCGCTGAGCCTTCGCAAGGTCACGGCCGCCGATCAGCAGCGGGACGTCGGGATGGGCGGCGCGCAGCGCCCGAGCAGTGCGGTGGCCAATCGCGCCAGAGCCGCCCATTAACAGGATAGGATTAAGTGACATTGTGTGTTCTCCTTGTTTTACGGATTGCAACCTACTATTAGTAGGTAAACTATCACAAGCCACGCGACTCGCAACCTACCATTCGTAGGTTTTATTATTCCGGAACCGATCAAGTGCAAGAAGACATTGAGAACCCCGCCACCCATTCACCCACTCGCCGACTTTCGAAAGCGGGCCGGCGGCGTCAGTTGCTGGAAACCGCACTACTGATCGTGCGGGAGGAAGACGCGGACCGGTTAACCCTGGGACATTTGGCCGTCCGCGCAGGCGTGTCCAAACCGGTGGTCTACGATCATTTCGGCACACGATCGTCCCTGCTGATTGAGCTCTACAAATGGATTGATACTGAGCGGGTCCACGCTTTCCGTGACGCAATGTCCAGCACCACGCGGAGTCTGGAGGAAACTGCCCTGGTCTTGGCCAGCGCCTACATTCAGTGCGCCGCCGACAACACTGATGAATTCTATGCGGTAGGCGCGGCACTGGCTGGCAGTAACGAGAAGGCAGCGGTTTTTCAGGAGTTGCTGGATAACTGCGTGCAGATGTTCATGACCGTGCTCAACCCCCACACGGCCTTGTCAGCGGCCGAACTGGAGCGACGCTGTACCGGCCTGGTCGGCGCCGGGGAAGCGCTTTCGGGCGCACTGGTACGGGGGCGGCATGGTCTGGATGATGTGACAGACACTTTTGCTTCACTGATCCGGGGCGCTTTACAGGGCGCTGACTAATGCTGGGCGTGTCTTCAAGACAGGACCGCCGCCTGTTTGACCACGCTCATCGGGAGCTCGGGGTAACCCTCGATCAAGTCCTGCACCTTTGTGCCATCCCGCAGCTGGATCATCCGGTGGCGCGTGACATCGGATTTCGCTGTGTCTGGGTCGACCGTGGCACCAGTCGCCATCTGCTGCCTGACTATCAATCCGATGCGACAGTCCGGACACTGGACGAAATTCCTGCGCTGCTCGACCACCGGTTTGAAGAGTAGAACAGCCGTGGCCGGGCCTGGAGGCACCAGACTCGGCCATGAATTCGGGGAAGATGACAAACCCGCCTTGGAATCACGCAGCGCGCCCTCATTACAATGGCTATATCCGACATCACCCAAGGGGAAGGACAGACCATGACCAGCCAAACCGAAACCGCCATCCTTGCTGGCGGCTGCTTCTGGGGCATGCAGGACTTGCTGCGGCGCTATCCCGGCGTGCTGCAGACGCGAGTTGGCTACACCGGCGGCGACGTACCGAACGCCACTTACCGCAACCACGGAAAGCACGCCGAAGCGATTGAAATCGTCTTCGACCCTGCCGTCATCAGTTACCGGCAGATCCTCGAATTCTTCTTCCAGATTCATGACCCCAGCACGCCCAACCGCCAAGGCAACGACCTCGGTCCCAGCTATCGTTCGGCGATCTATTACCTCAGCGAACAGCAACGCGATGTCGCCGAAGATACCGCCGCCGATGTCGACGCTTCTCAACTGTGGCCGGGCCGCGTGGTCACCGAAATTGAACCGGCGGGACCCTTCTGGGAAGCGGAGCCAGAGCATCAGGATTACCTGGAGCGTATTCCCAACGGATACACCTGCCACTTTATCCGGCCAAACTGGAAACTGCCCAAGCGCGCCTGAGACTGCAGCTGCAAAAGCACTGGCCGATATCGCAGTGTGTAGAGAGCGACTCGCTACACACTGCGGCTAAAAACCTGCTGAACGCCAATGGCGACGAAGTGCAGATTTCGGTAGCAAGAAACGGAGCGCGAGCACACTGCGAACGCTCTTAGTGTAAGGCTCAAAATCAATAGGAGCCGAGCATGTCTTTCCGTATATCTGGCCTGTCCCCTGAACAATTCCAGCCATTGTTTGGATTGCCCGAGCAGGAACTGGCGTCACTTGGGATAAAGCGCTACATCGTCGACAGCAAGCCAGGTTTTCCTGACCGTATCGAAATGAAAGACGCGGAGCTGGGTCAGAGCATGCTGTTACTCAATCATGTCTGCCAGCCGGCCAATACCCCCTACCGAGCCACGCACGCTATTTTCATCCGCGAAGGTGCTACGCGGACTTATGACGTCGTTGATCAGGTTCCCGAGGTGATGCGAATTCGTCTGTTATCCCTTCGCGCTTATGCGGAAAACGGGATGATGCTCGACGCAGATGTCGCTGAGGGAACAGCGATAGAACCGATAATCACCCGGATGTTTGACAATCCAGCCGTGAGCTACATCCACGTACACAACGCCAAGCGGGGTTGTTACTCCGGGCGTATTGATCGCGCCTAGTCATTGTCGGCTTGTCGAGCGACACGTAGGTGCATACTGCATCGCGTTATTCTTTCCTCCTCTCTGCCATCACGATCCCGCCAATCAATGACCAACAACCACCTGAGCGGTATGCCGATTGCCTTGCGGAAAACCATGCACCCTTGCTCGAAACGCGATGGCCAGGCTGATCAACAGCAACGCCAACAACACGCCTGGGAATGCACTCACTCCCCATTGGCCGAGCAACACACCACCCAGCAGTCCACCGCCGGCGATAGCACTGTTCCAAACCACTACGTTCATGGAGAGAGCAACGTCAGCGCCCTCGCCTGCGGCGTCAGCGAGTGCTGTTTGCAGAAGCGTCGCCGCACCGCCAAAGGTCAGCCCCCAGATGAAGACACCCGCGTAGATGGCCAAAGCAGAGCCTGAGAACAATCCGAGGAAAATCGAAGCCGCTGCGAATGTTGCAAGGCTGGCCAGTACTGCTGTTCGCAGATGTCGATCAACCAGTCGCCCCGTGAGCCAGATTCCGGCCAGCGCCGCGACACCAAATGCGAGCAGTACCAAATCAACCTGGCGGGTCAAGCCGGCCTTCGAAACGAAGGGCGCGACATAGGTATAAAGAATGTTGTGGGCCAGCATCCAGGTAAAGACGACGCCCAGGACCGAGCGTACGCCGGGAGTGAAAAATACCTGACGTAACGCTATGCGCTGCGAGGATGATTGGCCGGGATAGTCTGGCACTTTGATCAACACCCAAGCGATCAATGCCAGGGTCAATCCGGACATCAATCCAAAGACCATGCGCCAACCCATGAATCCACCCAGCCAGGTTCCCATCGGCACGCCCAATGACAACGCGATGGGCGTACCCACCATCGCTACCGCCAATGCACGCCCTTGCAACTGAGGGGCAACCATACGCCGTGCATAACCGGCGATAAGGCTCCAGGCCAGCCCCGCTGAAACCCCGGCAAAAAACCGCGCAATCAGCGTCAGCCAGTAATGGGAAGACAGCGCCGTGATGGAATTGAACACCAGGAAGCCGATGATTGTCAGCAGCAGTACCGTCCTGCGGCGCCAGTTCTGCGTGGCAATGGTCAGGGGGATTGCCGCCAGCAATGACCCCAACGCATAGACAGTCACCATCTGCCCCGCCAGAGATGGCGAGATAGCCAGGCCACTGCCAATCTCGGGCAGCAAACCTGCTGGCAAGGTCTCAGTCACAATGCAAATGAAGCCGGTCATCGCCAGCGCAAGTAATGCACCCAGCGGAAGCTTTCCGCCCTGTCGCTCATCGTCCGTCATTTCGCACCCTCACTAATGTACTGATCGGTATAAATATAGGGATGAGTCACTGGGTAGTCAACGACTTATGTATCGACTAGTATTTATGTAGTTCGAGAGGAGGTTCACATGGCACAGATGGGACGTCCGCGCACCTTTGACCGGGACGTGGCAATCACTCAGGCACTGCATTTGTTTTGGGAGCATGGCTTTGATGCGACCTCGCTCAGTCAGCTCAAAGCCAATATCGGTGGCGGTATCACCGCGCCTAGCTTTTATGCAGCGTTCGGCTCAAAGCAGGCGCTGTTCAAGGAGGTAATGGAACGTTATCTAAATACCCACGGCAGGGTGACCGAGAGTCTGTTTGATACGACTCTCCCGCCCAGAGAGGCCATTGAACTCACGCTCCGACGCTCAGCGAAGATGCAATGCGAACCCGACCATCCCAAAGGGTGCCTGGTGGCGCTTGGTCTTTTGAGTGCCTGCTCGGACGAGAGTAAGGCCATCTCTCAACCGCTGGCTCAGGCACGATCCTTGAACCGCGCCGGCATAGTGGCTTGTGTCGAGCGAGCCATTGCTTGTGGGGAACTGCCGACAACGGTCGTGCCATCTGCGCTGGCTACAGTATTCGACAGCTTTATGCTGGGGATTTCGGTGCTTGCGCGAGACGGTATGCGCTTCGATACGATAGACGAAGCAGTGACGCAAATCATGACTTTATGGGATGCGTCACGCATTGATCGTCCGGCTTTGGCAGCTCATCAAGGCTGAGGAGCGCGCAGGACTGAAAATCAGGCGCAGAGCAAAAACCTCATCGTTTTTTGACAGATGTATGGCTCAAACCCGCCAATGTTAAAAATAAAATCCTGAAAGCCGACGTATCGCAGGCTGTCTCCAGGCATTTCGCCAGCCCATAATGGCCTCACAACAATAAACGGGGCTCACCCGGAGGCATGCAAGCGATGTACAGAGACCATATCGTCAAGGCTCGTTTCACTGACAGCGTCGTGGTCATGGGCGTGATCGCCGTTCTCATTTTCAGTATCACGTTGATCTGCGGCGTGGGCGAAAGCCGCCTTTCTGCGCTGATGGGGCCTATCGTTCTTGATCTGGAATCGCCTCTGGCGCGCAACATCGCGGTGGGAGGTACATTCACCCTCACGGCCATGCTGAACCTGTTTATGCTGGGCCGTTTCCCGCTACGGGCGCAGATCATCACGGTCTGGTGCGAATTGCTCGTGCTGTTCCTGCTGTTCTTCGACACATTCAATCTGTCCTACAGTTTCATCGCGACCAAAGTCGGCTTCATGATCACCCAAGGGGTTTTCACGACCGTCTATGTGTCCGCCATTTCCATTGCTATCGCGTTCGTCCTGGCCTTGTTGGGCGCAACGGCCCGGCTGTCTTCCAATGGCTTCGCGATTGCCATCGCCAGCTTCTACACCTCGTTTTTTCGTGGTGTCCCGCTGCTCATCCAGATTTACCTGATTTACCTGGGCATCCCCCAACTGGGTTATGTCGTCGGGGCGGTTCCAGCGGGGATTCTGGCGCTGTCGCTGTGCTATGGCGCCTACATGACGGAGATCTTCCGCGCAGGCATCAGCAGCATCTCGCGCGGGCAATGGGAAGCCTCACGAGCCATTGGCCTGACACCCTTCCAGACGATGACGCGGGTGATTCTTCCGCAGTCGATGCGCCTGATCATTCCGCCGACAGGTAACCAGTTCATCTCAATGCTCAAGGACAGTTCGCTGGTGTCGGTGATCGGGGTCTGGGAGCTGATGTTTCTGGCGCGAACCCAAGGCCGTGCCGAGTTCCGTCATCTGGAAATGCTCATCACCGCAGCCGTGCTGTATTGGCTGTTGTCCATCGTGCTGGAAACCGTTCAGGCACGTCTGGAAAAGCACTTCAACCGCGCCCATCGCTGATCAGGAGCACTACCATGAATCAGCCTTCAGGTTCACCGGCACCGGCGTCGTACCCCGCCGTATCGATTCAACAGATGCATAAATGGTACGGCGATTTTCATGTGCTCAAAGGCATCGACCTGCACATTGCCGCCGGCGAAATTCTGGTTGTGTGCGGCCCCTCGGGTTCTGGCAAATCCACCTTGATTCGCTGCCTGAATCTGCTGGAAGACTTCCAGCAGGGTCACGTGTTCATCGACGGTGTCGAGCTGACCCGTGAAGCCACCTGTGTGGCGGGCATTCGACGCCAGATCGGCATGGTCTTTCAACAGTTCAATCTGTTCCCGCACATGACGGTCCTGGAAAACCTCATGCTGGGACCGCGCCTGGTGAGCAAGCTGAGCGAGTCCAAAGCCCGCGAACTGGCATACGAGTACCTCGACCGCGTGCGGATCAGGAACCAGGCCGACAAATACCCCGGTCAGCTCTCCGGCGGACAACAGCAGCGCGTGGCTATCGCTCGCGCGCTGTGCATGCGACCTCGCATCATGCTGTTCGATGAGCCCACATCGGCGCTCGATCCTGAGATGGTCAAGGAAGTGCTGGATGTGATGGGCGAACTGGCTCAGGACGGCATCACCATGGTGTGCGTGACCCACGAGATGGGTTTCGCCCGACGGGTGGCCGACCGAATCATCTTCATGGACCAGGGCTGCATCATCGAGCAGGCCAGACCCAACGATTTTTTCGACAACCCGCAACACGAACGTGCCCGGGAGTTTCTGTCGCAGATTCTCAGCCACTGAGATGCATTGCCGTACCTTGCAACGTCACCGATAAAAACAAAAACCACATGCAGGTCATCTGGAGCTTACTCATGATCCCGTTCACACGCTTCTTCGCTACTGCAGCCGTCGCCACCGTTGTCACGATTGCCACGGGGGCCGCCTGGGCAGGCGCGACCCTGGACCGCATCCATCAAACCAAGGTAATCAAAGTAGCCACCTCGGCCAACTGGCCACCGCAATCGTTTCTCGGCCCGGACAATAAGCTGCAAGGGTTCGACATCGATGTGGCGAACGAGATTGGCCAACGTCTGGGCAGCAAGCCCGAATTCGTGACGCCGGAGTACGGAATCATTACCGCAGGACGCTGGTCCAGTCGCTGGGACTTGTCGGTGGGCTCCATGACCCCTACCACCGAGCGCGCCCGAGTGCTCGATTTCCCCGCGATTTATTACTACACCCCGTACGTCTTTGCGGTACACAAGGATGCTGCCGGCGCCAAACCGGCGGACCTGAACGGCAAGACCATCGGCGTCGAAGCCGGCACGACCTCCGAGGATTACATTAATCGTCGACTCAAGATCGACGCTGCGGATGTGCCTCCCTTCACCTACGACATCACTCCCGGTCAGGTACAGACCTACGGCGACAGCATGGGCCCGCTGGACGATCTGCGCATGGGGAACGGCGTCAGGCTGAACGCCACGTTGTCCGCGCTTCCGACCATCGTGGCTGCGATCAAGAACGGCTATCCCATCGTGCGCGTCGAAGGCAACCCTGCCTACTACGAACCCTTGGCCATCGCGGTGGATAAAGGCGATGAAGCGTTCAACAGTGCGCTGAGCAAAATCGTCGCCGACATGAAAGCCGACGGCACACTCAAGCGGCTCTCCGAAAAATGGTACGGCGACGACCTCACCAAAGTGCAATAACCCCCCATGCAGTGCAGGCGCCCGTCCTCGACGCGGCGTCCGGCCCGCCTGCGCCCTAAAAAGGACAACGGTTTAAATGTTCACCTATACCAACAACTACTACACGGCCACGATGCAGGACACTGCGCAGCGGCCCGCGCTGTCGGGCAACGTTCGCGCAGATGTCTGCATCGTCGGCGCAGGACTGGCGGGGTTGAGCACTGCCTGGGAGTTGCTGTCGCGGGGAAAGTCCATTGTGTTGCTCGACGCTGGCCGAGTGGCCTGGGGCGCATCCGGTCGTAACGGCGGGTTCGTGCTTCAAGGCTGGTCCGAAGGAATATCTGCCATCGAACGACGCTGTGGGAAACCGACTGCTGCCGCGCTGTTCAAGCTTTCACTCGAAGGCGTCGACATGGTTCGCGACACGATCGCTCGCCACGCGTTGCCAGGTTGCGCACCCACGCCCGGAAAGCTGAGCGTGATTCGCTACGATGATGCCGACAGCCTCAGGCGACTACGCGACAAAATGGCGACCGATTTCGACTTTCATCTCGATTATCTGGATCGCCATGAGATACGCGAGAAGCTGAAAACCGACCGGTATTTCCAAGGGCTGCGCGACAACCATGGCTTTCACTTTCATCCCTTGAATTATTGCCTCGGCTTGGCCGGGCTCATTGAGAGCGGGGGCGGCAAGATCCATGAACAGTCGCCCATGGTCCGGGTCGAGCATCGAGACGGGGGGCATCGGGTCGTCACTAATCAGGGCACGGTGGATTGCCGGGATGTGGTGTATTGCTGCGGCGGCTATGGGGGGGCTGAGTTCGGCGATCTGCGCAAGGCATTTCTGCCCATCGCGACCTATGCCGTGTTGACCGAACGCCTGGGTCCACGCCTGGCAGATGCAGTGAACACCACCGACGCCGTGGGCGACAATCGTCGAGCGTCTGACTACTACCGAATCGTCGATGGCGACCGCCTGCTCTGGGGCGGACGTATCACCACCAAAAACCTGCAGGACGAGAAGCGCCTGGGGCAATTGCTGACCGCCGACATCCTCGACGTCTACCCGCAATTACAGGGCATCAGGATCGACAAGGCCTGGTCCGGGCTGATGGGCTATGCACGGCACAAAATGCCCCACATTGCCTCGCTCGGGACCGGGCTGTGGGCTTGCACATCGTTTGGCGGCCATGGTATGAACACCGCGCCCATCGGCGGGCGCGTGATCGCGGAAGCCATTTGCGGCGTAACTGATCGCTACAGACTCTTCGATGCCTACGGCCTGGAATGGAACGGCGGCCCCCTCGGTCCTGCTGCAGCGCAAACCGTTTATGCGGGCCTGAAGATCATGGATTTCTTCCAGGAAACGCGTTCGCAACGCAAGGCGGCTCATCACAACTGAATCAGAGCGAGGTCAAGGAAGTGCCCATCGATGCCCCGAACCCCGGCCCACTGTTCAACCTGACCGACAAGGACAGGCAACTGCTTAGCCTGTTGCAAGCCAACGCACGCGAGCCCACGGCCTCGCTGGCCCGCAAACTCGGGGTGTCGCGCTCTTCGGTACAGGAGCGCATCAGCCGCCTGGAAAAGGCTGGCGTCATCACCGGTTACAGCGTACGTATCGATCAGGACCGGCTTCAACAGACTATCAACTGTTTCACCATGACCTCCTGCACCAACAAGAGCTACACCGATGTCATGACCTCCCTGCGCAAGATGGACGCGGTGCAAGCGGTATACGCCGTGTCCGGCGAATCCGACTTCATCATCCACCTGGCTACCTCGACCTTGAGCGAACTCAACGCCGAGTTGACGCGGATCAACATGATCAAAGGCGTGGCGCACACCTCATCCCACATCGTGATGGAGACCAAATTCAGCAGGAAGTTGATGTGACCGCTATAAAAGCGGTCACTCTTGCACTTTTGACCCCTGTTTCATGGCGATTGAACATACGCCTTGAGTCAGCAAGGGTGTATTGATTTGGCGAAAGGTCATTGGCGCTGAACTCGCTTGTTTAACCATGAGGAGCTAATCGGCTCTAAACTGGTCAATACCATTGTCCGCATGCCCTTGTATGGCGGTTCGCATTTTTTCCATTGAGGTATCTCGATGCCGGGACGCAAAGAGAGAGCAGTACCATCGGACACTTCCGCTGAGCCCTTGACGTTAGGTGCAGGCCGCGCCGCGTCCGGATTTCGCCTGACGGTGTGTTTCATCGCGTTGGTGATCATCACTTTTCTGTCTGTCGAAGGGTGGAGAGCATGGAGAGATTATCGCCAGGCGTTCGCCGTAGCTCGCGACTCAGCGTCCAACCTGGCACGCGCTACGGCCCAGCATGCTGAGGACGCCGTTCGGCAGGTTGATCTTCTAACGGCCGCGCTCGGTGAGCGCGTAGAGGGTGATGGCATCGCGAACATCGACGTGCCCCGCATACACGCGCTGATGATCCAGCAAGCCAGGATCATGCCTCAACTACACGGCCTGTTCATTTACGGCCCTGATGGTGACTGGATCGTTACGGATAAGCCGGTCAATCCTGAAGCCGCGAACAACGCCGACCGCGACTACTTCATCTACCATCGCACCCACAAAGATCAAAACGTCCGGATCGGCAAGGTCGTGAACAGTCGGTCAACCGGTGAGCCCATCATTCCCATCTCTCGTCGGCTGGACAACCCCGACGGTTCGTTCGCCGGGGTCCTGCTGGGCACCATCAAAGTCAGTTACTTCGTTGATTATTACGGCGACTTCAAAATCGATGACAAAGGCGCGCTGGTCTTGACCATGCGTGACGGTACGATCCTGGTGCGGCGTCCATACAATCCCGCGGTCATTGGCCAGAGCCTCGCTGAAAGCGAGATATTCAAGAAGTACCTTCCGGTTTCCAACCAGGGTGTTGCAGAGGTCAAGGCCGTGGTTGACGGCACCTATCGTCTCTACGGCTACCGCGCCTTGGGCAGTTATCCTCTCGTGGTCGAAGCTGGCCTGTCGAGGGAATCCTTCGTCGGGCCCTGGCGTCGTGATTTGATCAAAACCGGCATAGTCCTGCTGGTGCTGATTGCGGGTTTAGCGGTCTTTGGCTTCGTGGTGCTCGGCCACTTACGGCAACAGACAGCCATGGAGCGTGAAATCCGGCGCGCCCATCAAACCGTGCGAAACATGGCCCTCACAGACAGTCTGACAGGCCTCGGCAATCGCAGGATGCTGGACCTGGTGTTGGCCAAAGAAATCAGCCGCGCCAAAAGAGAGTTAAAGCCGCTGGCGCTGATCATGCTGGATGTAGACTACTTCAAGCGCTTCAACGACAAATATGGTCATTCCGCCGGCGACGACTGCCTGCGCCGCGTAGCAGAGGCCATTCGCCAGTCTCTCAACAGGCCGGCGGATCTGGCAGTTCGATATGGTGGAGAAGAGTTCACAGTACTGCTACCCGACACCGACAACATCGGAGCCTACCGCGTAGCGCAGACGATTCTGGACAGTATCCGCCTGCTGGGGATCGAGCACAGCGATCACCCTCTTGGGAGTGTCACCGCAAGTGCAGGCATTGCCACCTTCATGCCGGGATCCGAGGACGTCACTGACGACGGGCTCGTCAAAGCGGCCGATGCTTTCCTCTATGCGGCAAAGAGCAAAGGCCGCAACCGATGGGCGGCAGCCAACCGGGACAGCCTTGAACAAGCGCTTTGATAGCAGTCGTGGTTGAACTGCACCTTTGATGAGATGGTTATGCAAGAACGCCCAGCAGAGAACCCCCAATGATCCTCGTTACCTTGATCAATATGCTGATCATCACCACCGCAGTGTTCATCCACTACGAGTGCTTGTTGCGCCTGAATCTGCTCCTGCCCCGGCTGAACATCTGGCACCGGTTCAGAATCGTGTTCGGTGTCATGGGCGCGCTGATCGCCCATGCCATTGAAGTGTGGGTCTTTGCGTTGGGCTATTACCTGATGAACAAGACCGAACGGCTGGGCAAGCTCACCGGCAATTTTGACGGCAGTTTCATGGACTCGGTGTACTTTTCATTCACCACCTATACCACCATTGGCTTTGGTGACATCTCACCGATTGGCCCGCTCAAGTTCCTGACCGGTCTCGAAGCCCTTACGGGCCTGGTGCTGATCACCTGGACGGCCTCTTTCCTGTTCATCGAGATGCAGAAGTACTGGGGCATACAGCGATCCCGCGTGCCTGAACGGGGTGCGAAAAAACCATGAACGCAGACAACAGTACTGAGGACTCCGGCGCAGCGCTGACCGCAAGGGAGGCTTGCCATATCCTGCGCGAGGTCACTTTCGAGCGGCGCGTCATGACCAAGGCAGGCGATCAGTCCTGGGATGAGATCCATGCCGGCTTGTTCGCCGTTATCATCGACGGATGGCGTATCACGATCTACAACGACTGCAATGTGCTCGGATACTGTGAAGAGTGCGTCAGCCCAGACGGTCGGCGGTGGTCGTTCGACAATGGCGACCGATACGGTACAGACCCGATCGCCCTCCTCTCGACCTGGGAACACGGGACGCTTGAGCGACTGCTAAAGCAACTGTGAGCCAATCCGCAATCAGAACATGAGTACAATGCCGCACCTGAAACTCGAATATGCTCACTCATGAAATCGTTGCTTTACGTTTTATTGCTGTCTATCGCAGTCATCAACCCTGCCTTTTCCAGCCCACCCTCAAACTTTTCCGAAGCCAAGGTCATCGCCAAGCAGAAGGTCTATCTCGACCAGGCCAACAGCGCGCAGGGTGACCTGTATTGCGGCTGCAAATGGACCTGGGTGGGAAAGTCAGGTGGCCGTATCGATGCCGCTTCCTGCGGCCTTAAAGCCCGAAAGCAGGAAACCCGTGCCGACAGGACCGAGTGGGAGCACATCGTTCCAGCGTGGACATTCGGCCATCAGAGACAGTGCTGGCAGAACGGTGGGCGCGAACACTGTGTAAGTGACGATCCAGTGTTTCAAGCCATGGAAGCTGACCTGTTCAACCTTTACCCGTCTGTGGGTGAAGTCAATGGCGACCGGAGCAACTTCAACTATGGAATGGCGGCTGGAGTTGCACCGCAATATGGTCAATGCAAAACCAGAGTCGACTTCGAGCAGCACGCAGCCGAGCCACGCGATGAGGTGAAAGGCCTGGTGGCGAGGACGACGTTTTACATGTTCGACCGCTACAATTTGACCATGTCACGTCAGCAGCAACAGCTGTTCATGGCCTGGGCCAGGCAGTTCCCGGTGACGCCCTGGGAAAAGGAGCGCAATGCCAGGATTGCGGCAATCATGGGCCACCCTAACCCGTTCGTCACCAACGACCGCACCTGGACACAAGGTTACAAGACCGTCGGCGACGGGATAGTCAGCCCGATCCCGAACCGAGCTGCGCCGCCAGCAGCGCAGGCGCCCGTCACTCGTTCAACGTCAACTGGAGTGATCATTGGCAACCGCAACAGCCATGTGTATCACCTGCCTCACGGCTGCCCGAGCTACGACAAGGTCGCAGCGAAGAACCAGATGTCGTTTCAATCCGAGTCTGCGGCGCAGGCGGCAGGCTATCGCAGAGCCGGGAACTGCAGATGAGAAACGCGCCATGCGGCTTTATGCAAAAGCTGTTGGTGGTGCAAGATGGGCGCAATGTTGAAGGTGTGGTAGATAGAGGAATTCTGATGATCGAAGTCACAGAGGTATCCATAGCCGAGCTGCGTGCCGCGCTTGAGTCAGGGCAGGCAACCGCAGTCGAGCTGGTGCAGGCCTATCTGGCCAGAATTGATGCTTACGACGGGGCCGCTACATCTACGGCGCTGAATGCCGTGGTGGTTCGCAACCCCGATGCGATTGAAGAAGCTCGGGCATCCGATAATCGTCGGGCCAAAGGTGAGATTCTCGGCCCGCTCGACGGGATTCCGTACACGGCCAAGGACAGCTATCTGGTCAAAGGTCTGACCGCCGCTTCGGGCAGTCCTGCTTTCGTCAATCTGGTCGCTCAGCGCGACGCGTTCACGATCAGTCGTCTGCGTGCTGCCGGGGCAATCTGTCTGGGCAAGACCAATATGCCGCCCATGGCCAATGGCGGTATGCAGCGCGGTGTCTATGGCCGCGCGCAGAGCCCGTATAACGCTGACTTCCTGACGGCGCCCTTTGCGTCCGGCTCATCCAATGGCGCCGGGACTGCAACCGCTGCAAGCTTCGCGGCTTTCGGCATGGCGGAAGAAACATGGTCAAGCGGCCGAGGCCCCGCCTCGAACAATGGGCTATGCGCCTACACCCCTTCGCGCGGCGTGATCTCGGTGCGCGGCAACTGGCCGTTGACGCCGACCATGGACGTTGTCGTCCCCTACGCCAGAACCATGGCGGATTTGCTCGAAGTCCTGGATGTCGTGGTTGCGGAAGATCCCGACACGCGCGGCGATTTGTGGCGACTGCAGCCCTGGGTGCCTCTCCCGAGCGTCGCCTCGGTACGCCCCGCTTGCTATGCCGAACTTGCGGTAGGCCGCGATGCTTTGGCCGGTAAACGCTTCGGCGTGCCGCGCATGTACATCAACGCTGATCCCGAAGCCGGTACCGCAGAAAAACCAGGCATCGGCGGCCCGACCGGACAGCGCATCATCACCCGCGCCTCGATCATCGATCTGTGGCAGGACGCACGCAAGGCACTCGAAGCGGCAGGCGCTGAAGTGTTTGAGGTGGATTTCCCGCTGGTCTCCAATTGCGAAGGCGATCGTCCCGGCGCGCCAACCGTCTTCACTCGCGGACTGGTATCGAAGCAATTCCTGCACCACGAACTGTGGGATTTGTCGGCATGGGCTTTTGATGACTTCCTGCAGGCCAATGCTGACCCGGCCTTGAATCGCCTGGCTGACGTCGATGGGTCGAAGATCTTTCCTCACGATCCCGGCACGTTACCCAATCGTGAAGACGAACTTGCCGCTGGCATGGACGAATACGTGCGCATGGCGGAGCGCGGCATTACACCCTGGGATCAAATCCCTACCCTGCCCGATGGGCTTCGTGGCCTGGAGCAGACGCGACGGATCGACCTGGAAGACTGGATGGAAAAACTTGGCCTGGACGCGGTACTGTTTCCGACGGTGGCCGACGTCGGCCCGGCGAATGCCGATGTCGATCCGCAAGCTGCCGATATCGCCTGGAGTAATGGTGTGTGGGTTGCCAACGGCAATCTCGCCATTCGCCATTTAGGCGTGCCAACCGTCACTGTGCCCATGGGCGTAATGGCCGACATCGGCATGCCGGTCGGACTGACCATTGCGGGACGCGCGTATGACGATTCGAATCTGTTGCGCTTTGCCTCGGCTTTCGAGTCGGTGGGGAGCAAGCGTTTGATTCCACCGCGTACGCCAGCGTTGGGTGGTTAGGCCTCCCTTATGAATACCGATGCACACCGCCCCGCACCATTTTTGCATCCAGGCGAAGCCGTCGTTCTCTTCGATGGCACCTGCAAATTGTGTAATGGCTGGGCGAAGTTCATCATTGGCCACGATCAGGCGCGCTGTATCCAGCTTGCCGCCGTCCAATCGCCAGAAGGCCAGGCACTCCTGGCCTGGGCCGGTCTGCCCACTGATAACTTCAATACCATCGTTCTGGTCAGCGATAATCAGTTCTTCGTCCGCTCCGAAGCGATGTTCGAGATCATGGACCGCTTGCCAGCGCCTTGGCGCTGGATGAGGATTGGACGCGTTGTGCCAGGCAACATACGCGACTGGATGTACGACAAGATTGCCCTGAATCGCTACCGACTGTTCGGCAGGTACGACACTTGCCAGGTTCCCACCGCAGACCACAGCCGACGTTTTTTGCAAGCAGGACCGTGACAACCAGCGGCGTAAGCCGGGCCATATGAACGGAGACTGGAATGAAGCCAACCCCTGTCACACAAGCACCAGTAGACGCGGCTCAACGCAAAGCCGTAAAGCCCGTCATTTGCTACCCGGTTGACCGTTTACCCCGCCCGAACATCTCCAGCTACCGTAGCGTTCGAGACGATTTGAGGCTGATCGAGACCGTGACCGTTCCTCCTCGCGACGCTGCGACATTTACAGTGCCAGCCGGACATTTTTTTCGCATCGTCTCGAGCGAAGGGGCGCAAGTGGGCGATCTGAACCTGTTCAACGCGCTCGATTTGAACGAGCGTTTTTATACTGGTAAAACCCGCGCACTGAATGGCACCCATCTTGGTCTCGGCGATCAGCTGTATTCGGGTTTCCCTTACCTGCGCCCAATGGCCACGATCACTCATGACTCGCTGGACTGGTATGGTTTCGATGAGTTCGGCGGGTCGGTGCATGACGTGATCGGGACTCGCTGTGATCCTTACACCCACAATCTTCTGAGCGATGGCGGGCAGTATCATCACTGTTGCCACTCCAACCTTACCCGCGCACTGTCCAGAGCCACCGGGATCCCCCTGCTTGAGGCAGAAGCCCATGTTCATGATGTGTTGAATGTCTTCATGTGTACCGGTTTCACCAGGGACACAGGGCAATACTTCATGAAGGCAAGTCCGGTGCGCCCTGGCGACTATCTGGAGTTCTTTGCAGAAGTGGATCTGCTCGGTTGCCTTTCAGCCTGTCCCGGCGGGGATTGCTCCTCGGAGCACTCATCGGACACAGCGAAGTGCTACCCGCTGCTTGTGGAAATCTACGCGGCAGCTCGTCACCCTCAAGGCTGGATTGCACCTGCGGTCAATGGCTATGACCGCAGCCACGGCGCTTGAAACCGAGACGGGGGCCGGCCAGTCCGAGGCGGACCGGTCGCCCCATCTCACAGCAGAATCAGCTCTGGCAGAACCGAATCCGATTGCCGAATGGGTCGTAGACTTCCAGAACCTGTCCCCATCCTTGTTGAACGATATCTGGACGTCCGTAACCGTAGCGCTTGGCAAGTAACTCGTCCCGCAGCATCTCGATATTCTGCATCGGGACAAATATCGTCGACCCCGGGCTCGCATCGCCATGATGTTCGGAGAGGTGGAACTGCAACCCGTTGCGACTGATCCCCAGGTAAAGCGGCAGATCCGCTTCAAACCGGTGCTCGAATTCCACGCTGAAACCCAGGAAATCGATATAGAACTCGCGTGCCTTGGCTTCGTCAAAAATTCGCAATATCGGAATGGCTTTGTCGAAGGTAATCACGGGCTGGCTACTTTCATCTGCAAGCATCGCTGCTGCGACGTTCCAGTCCTTGTAGCCCAGTTGCTGCGCGATTAGTTCGAGTGCAGTGGAGTGCGACACTTCCTGATCGCGCTTCTCTAACGAAGCACGCAGGTTTTTCGCCATCTGCTTGGCTTTCTGGATTGAAAACATTACTTCTCCTGGAGTCGAAGCATTTTGGTGCTCGCGTTGCCAAACCTCGACTATCAAGAGAGATGCGATAGGGTTTGGAAAAACATGCTTTCACCTTTCCTTTCAGGAGCGAGCGGCGGGCAGCATCGGCCAGCCGCGATAGTACACATCCATTAATAGAGGTGAAAGTATTTCCAACAGCCGCCTCAATCGCGCACCGATCACTGCTCGGCGGTGGCGCTCACGACATTGGCTATCCGCTCGAAAAAAGGGGCAAGTCGCTCGCGTGGCGCGTCGTGCTCAACTACCAGCGTGGCGACTTCTTCACAGGGCGCGACCTGATAGTGCGCTACGCTGGACAGTTTTTCGTTGGTCGCGGCCACCACCACCTGCCCGCTCGCCGCCACTATCGCGCGTTTGAAGTCGGCGTCCTCAAGACCGAAGGCCGTCACGCCGTTGTCCGGATCGATGGCGCAAGCGCCGAGGAAGCACAGATCAAAGTTGAACTGCCGCAATTCCTGTACGGCCCGCAGACCACTCACACCGCCAGTCACCGGGTTCACGCGCCCGCCCAACATGATGACCTCGACACAGGGTAGCTTCATCAATTGCGCGGCAATCAACGGCGAGTTGGTGCTGAAGGTCAATGGAAGTTGCGGATCAATGCTGCAGGCGATGGCCAGGTTCGTCGACCCGGCATCGATGAAGACATGCTGCCCTGCGCTCAGAAGCGCGGCCGCCGCTCTGGCCAGATTGTCCTTGCGCGAAGAGCCTTGCATCACCCTGACGGCAATCGGTCCGTCATCGGCGCGCAACAGAATTGCGCCGCCGTAGACGCGCTTGCACAACCCCGCTACTGCCAGGGCACTCAGATCGCGCCGTATGGAATGCTCGGACACGTTGAATTCAATGGCCAGATCAGCGGCAATCACCCGGCCGAAGCGGGTCAGACGTTCGCGAATCAATTGCTGGCGTTCGCCAGGGAACGCTTCGTGCGGTGAAGTCATCAGACACCAATCCTTCATAAACGAGCATAACTAATCATAAGCGAGCACTGTATGCGGACAACTGGCAGGCGTCAAATCCGCAAATAATACAGCTGATCCTGAAATCGTCTATTGGTCTGTCCAATATTTATTTATTGCAACTGATCTTGCCAATATTTTTCTCGGCGTGTAGTTTTTGAGCTCTCGATCCTCCAGGTGGGCAACTGTCCGCCTACAACAAAAAAGAGATCATCAGAATGTTTAAATTCCCCGCCAGCCGGGCACTCTGTGCCCTCTCCCGCTTATCGACATCCCTCGCCTGCGCCAGCCAGGGAGCATCACCATGCTGACGGTCATCTGTAACGAACCCGGCTCGTTAACCGCCATCGAACGTGAAAAGCCGGTCAGAAAGCCAGGCGAGATCCTGATCCGCATCAAGCGCGTCGGGGTCTGCGGCACCGATCTGCATATATTCAGCGGCAATCAGCCGTTCCTCGAATATCCCCGGGTGATGGGCCATGAATTCTCCGGGCTTGTCGAGGAAACCGATAGCGCCAGCGATCTCAAGACGGGTGATGTCGTTTATGTGATGCCCTATCTTTCCTGCGGAACATGCATTGCCTGTCGCCAGGGCAAGACCAACTGCTGCACCCGTATCCAAGTGTTGGGGGTTCACTGCGACGGAGCCTTCACTGAATACCTGAGCATTCCCCACGAGTTCGTCCACAAGGCAGTGGGCGTTTCCCTTGATCAGGCGGCGATGATCGAATTTCTGTCCATCGGTGCTCACGCTGTACGTCGTTCAAATGTCCAGGCGGATAAGCGCGTGCTGGTGGTCGGCACCGGCCCGATTGGCATGGCGGCAGCGATCTTTGCCGGTTTGCGCGGTGCGAAAGTCACCGTGCTGGATACCCGTGACGATCGTCTGTCGTTCTGTAAAGAACACCTGAAAGTTCACGCAGCAGTGAAAATCGGCCAAGGCGACAAGCAGACCCTGGCTGAGCTTACAGAGGGCGATTTTTTCGACGTGGTTTTCGATGCCACAGGCAATGCCCGGGCAATGGAGCGCGGATTCGAGTTCATCGCGCATGGCGGCACCTACGTGATGATTTCGGTGGTTCGGGACTCCATCACCTTCTCCGACCCCGAATTTCATAAGCGTGAAGCCACGTTGATGGGTAGCCGCAACGCCACTCAGGAAGACTTCCGGCATGTCGAGGAATGCTTGCGCAACGGATTGATTCCGGATGCCGCCCTCAATACCCACCGCCTGACGCTCAGCGATGTCGCCAACTCATTCACTACGTTGCTCGACCCGAAACAAGGCGTCGTCAAAGCAATCATCGAGTGTTAGGAGCAGCCTGATGAGCGATACGCAATCTTTGCTTGTGTTGACACCCGGTGACGACGTTGCCGTGGCCCGAGGCGATATCGCCGCAGGACAACAGCTCAGCGCCGACGGCATCACGCTGATCGCCCGGCAGCAGATTCCATCCGGGCACAAGATCGCCCTGCGCCCGGTGTCGGCTGGCCAACAAGTCCTCAAGTACGGTCAGACCATCGGCCTGGCGACCCAGGCCATCGAGTCCGGCGATCACGTCCACGTGCACAACCTGGACATGCCCACAACCAGCGCCGAACACAGCGTGCAGAATATCTACGTACCCACATCATTCAGCAGTGAATCGGCGACCTTTGAAGGCTTTGTCCGCGATGATGGGCGCGTCGGTACGCGCAACTACATCGGGGTGATTTCCAGCGTCAATTGCTCGGCAACCGTCTGCAAACACATCGCCAACGCGTTCTCTTCCGAGCGCCTGAAAGACTTTCCCAATGTCGATGGCGTTGTCGCAATCACTCACGGCAGCGGCTGTGGCATGGGTGCGAAAGGCGAAGGCATCGATATCCTCAAACGCACCTTGCGCGGCTACGCGGATCACGCCAACTTTGCCGGTGTGCTGTTGATCGGCCTGGGCTGCGAGGTCAACCAGCTGACCCCGCTGATGAATGAACTCGGGGATCGCTCAGCCCTGCTCAAGGCCAGCCTGATCATTCAGGAAATGGGCGGTACTCGCGAAGCTGTGCGACGTGGCATCGTGCATATCGAAGAGATGCTGCCGGTCATCAACACTTTCCGACGCACTAGCGTTGCGGCCAGCCATCTCAGCGTTGGTTTGCAATGCGGCGGCTCGGATGGTTACTCAGGCATTACCGCCAATCCGGCACTTGGGGCGGCGGTCGACCTGCTTGTGCGGCATGGCGGCACCGCGATTCTTTCGGAAACGCCGGAAATCTATGGCGCCGAGCACCTGCTGACTGCCCGCGCCGCGTCAGCCGATATTTCGGCAAAACTGATGGAGCGGATCCATTGGTGGGAAGCTTACGTGCGCCACAACGACGGTGACATGAATAACAATCCTTCGCCTGGCAACAAGGCCGGCGGCATTACCACCATTCTGGAAAAATCCCTGGGCGCCGTGGCGAAAGCCGGAACTACCGGGTTGATGGGCGTTTACCACTACGCCGAAACGATCGATGCCCATGGGCTGGTGTTCATGGACACGCCTGGCTACGACCCCGTATCGGCAACCGGTCAGGTTGCGGGGGGCGCAAATCTCATCTGCTTCACCACTGGCCGTGGCTCGACCTATGGTTGCAAGCCCACGCCGTCATTAAAGATCGCCACCAATACCGACTTGTTCCAACGCATGGAGCTGGATATGGATTTCAACGCCGGCGGTATTGTCGATGGTCTGGAGTCAGTAGCCGATGCCGGTCAGCGGTTGTTCCAGTTGATGCTGGACACCGCTTCCGGACGACCAACCTGCAGCGAAGAAAACGGTCTGGGCGATAACGAGTTCCTGCCCTGGCAGATCGGCGCAGTGATGTGAAACGCACTGCCAGTCACTATGGTAGCCTTCGCCAACTCTCTGATGGACGCCGTACCGATGGCTTCACTGACACATTCCGCTGAGCGAAAGCCGTACCAGAGAATCGCCGACCAACTGCGCGATTACATCTTTCAGGGTGATTTCAAACCGGGTTCCCGGCTTCCTCCCGAACGCGATTTGACACAGATTCTCGGTGTTTCCAGGCCGTCGCTTCGTGAGGCGCTCATTGCTCTGGAAATTGAAGGCGGTGTTGAAATCAAGATGGGCTCGGGCGTGTACGTCCGCGCCCTGACCCTGGACGGAAAAACCCAGGCCTCAACCCTGGGTGAGAGCCCATCGGAACTGATGCAGGCCAGAGCACTGATCGAAGGTGAGTCGGTGATTCTGGCCTGTCTGCATGGCAAAAAAAGCGACTATCGCTATCTCCAGGAATGTATTGACGCCATGCGCGCCAGCATCGCCAACGGCCTGCCGCCCCTGGAGGACGACCGAAAATTTCATCAGCGCCTGGCGAAAATGAGTGGCAACTCCGCGCTGGTGCGGATCATCACCGCTCTCTTCGATGAACGACATAACCCGATTTCGGCTCACCTCAGCCAGCATTCCGAAAACGCTCTGACCTGGGAAGCTGCGGTAGTCGAGCATGAGGCGATACTTCGCGCCGTGGCCAGTAAAGACGTGCTCGGCGCGCAAACCTCAATGCGCCAGCATTTGAGCCGTTCGGAGAATCGTTGGCTCAAAACGCTGGAGCCGGATGAGTAGATTTTTAATGGAAAAAAGTCCGAATCTCAATCCAACTGTTGACGCACCGCCAATTCCACACCACGAATTTCCGCCAGGCCTTTGAGTCGACCGATCAGCGAATAGCCAGGATTGCTTTTCCGGTGTTGATCGTCGAGCAATTGATGCCCATGGTCCGGACGTAGCGGCAAGCGTGGCCCGCCTTCGCGTTCACGCCGACGCTCTTCTGCCACCAACGCACTGATCACTCCGACCATGTCGACGTCGCCGTCCAGATGATGGGCTTCGTGGAAGCTGCGCGGATCGGCCTCGCGGCGGGTCGAGCGCAGGTGGGTGAAGTAGATAAATGGTGCAAAGTGCTTGGCCATAGCCACCAGATCATTGTCTGCACGTACGCCATAAGAGCCGGTGCAGAACGTCAGACCATTGGCCGGGCTTGGCGCGGCATCCAGCAACCATTGGGCGTCTTCGGCGGTGGACAGGATGCGCGGCAAGCCCAGCAGCGCCCGGGGCGGATCGTCCGGATGAATCGCCATGCGCACGCCCACTTCCTCTGCGACCGGAATCACCGCACGTAAAAAGTAGCCCAGGTGTTCACGCAGCCTGGCTTCGTCGATTTCGGAATAGGTGCGCAGTAACGCCCGGAAGTCTTCCAGACTGTAGTGTTCCTCGGCGCCGGGCAACCCGGCGATCAAGGTGTTGACCAGGGTTTCGCTCTGGGCGGGCGTCAGCTGCTCGAAATAAGCCTTGGCCTGCTGGATATCCTCGGTGCTGTATTCGGCTTGCGCATCCGGGCGTTGGAGGATGAACAGGTCGAATGCGGCAAACGCGGTTTGATCGAAACGCAGCGCCCAACCGCCGTCGGCCAACTCCCAGGCCAGGTCAGTGCGGGTCCAGTCCAGTACCGGCATGAAGTTGTAGCACACGATATCGATGCCGCAGCTCGCGAGATTGCGCACGCTCTGCTGGTAGTTGGCGATGTACTCGTCACGCCGACCGCAACCGCGCTTGATGTCTTCATGCACCGGAATGCTTTCCACCACCGACCAATTCAAGCCGGCGGCTTCGATCAGCTGTTTGCGCGCCGCGATGGCGTCCACCGGCCAGACTTGGCCATTGGGGATGTCGTGCAACGCGGTGACGATTCCGGTCGCACCAGTCTGGCGGACGTCCGCCAGGGAGATCGGGTCTTTGGGCCCAAACCAACGCCATGTCTGTTCCATGTTGTTCTCCTTTCGTGTTAGTTGCGTGCCGCAAAAGTGCTTAAAAGGCTGCCCATGCCGTCGCGGACCAAGGCGCCATAGGCGCGTTGCACGGCATCGCGAAACGCCGGGCGATCAGACAACCCGGCCGGGAAAACTTCGCCCAGATCGAGAAAGGCATCCACCAACGCCGTGCCTTCGAATCTTCCGGCAAGATCGGCAAAAGTTGCGCTCAAGGGGTCGTCGATAAGCCGCGCCGAACCGTCGGGCAGCGGCTGCGTGCAATAGTGAATCCATGCTGCGATACCCAACGCGGTACAGGCCAGGCCGCGGCCCTCGTCCAGCAGCTGCTGTGCACCGAGCAACCAGCGTTGCGGCAATTTCTGCGAGCCGTCCATGGCGATCTGGCGCAGACGATGTTGCAGGCTGTCATTGGCAAAGCGCGCCTTCAGATCGTGGGCATAGGCGGCAAGATCGATGCCCGCTGGCATGTCCAGCGTAGGCGCCGCTTCCTCGGTCATATAACGCTCGATGAACTGCGCCAGATCCGCATCGTTGATGGCGTCGAACACCGATTCGTGGCCGACCAGCAAACCCACGTAGGCCAGCAACGAATGGCTGCCGTTGAGCATGCGCAGTTTCATCGTTTCAAACGGACGCACGTCGCCCACCATTTGCACGCCTTCCACCTCCCAGTCCGGACGTCCGAGCGGGAAGTGATCTTCGATCACCCACTGGCTGAAGCTTTCACAGACCACCGCCGCACGGTCGTGGCAGTCCAGTTGCTGTTCCAGCCGGGTGAAGGACTCGCCATCCATGGCCGGGACGATCCGGTCAACCATGCAACCCGGGAACGCTACATGCTCGTTGACCCATTGCGTCAACCCTTCGTCCTGCAGCGCCGCCAGGGCACTCACCGCCTGGCGAGTGCGCTGGCCGTTGTCCGGCATGTTGTCGCAGCACAACACGGTGAAGGCCGCAATACCTGCGGCACGGCGGCGACGCAGTGCTTCGAGGACAATGCCGGGCGCAGTGCGCGGCGCTTGCGGATGAGCGATGTCGTGGGCAATGGCCGGATCTTCCATGCGCAGCTGCCCGGTGGCAGGACTCAGACAGTAACCTTTCTCGGTGACGGTGAGCGTGACAATCCGTGTTTGCGGCGCGGCCATGCGCTGTAACAGCAATTCCAGCTCGTGGCCGCCCTCGCCCACATACAAGGCCTCGCGCAACACACCAATTTCACGCAGCGTCACCTGCTCGCGGTCGCGATATTCGGCCACATGGTAGCGGCCGTCCTGCTCGCGCAATTGATCAACCAATGTGCGGTTCGAGCGCAGATTGGCGCTGCACAAGCCCCAGTCACTTGCGCCATGGCGATTGAGATGGCGTTGCAGATAAACCGCCTGGTGGGCGCGATGAAAGGCTCCCAGGCCGAGATGCACGATGCCGATCTCACCGACAGGGCTGGTAGAGGGCACACGTTTCACAACAGGCATCGACACGCTCCTTCTATTCATGACCGGTTATGGTCGGCTCAGGGCCGAATCTGGTTGCGGGCTTTGTGCCGCCGCGCTGCCGGTATCCGCCGCCGAAAGGGGTTTGACATAGCGCGCCACGCACACCGCACCGATCACGGTCAACAGCCCCGCCAGCAGGAACGCACTGGTGAACGAACCCGTGAATTCCACCAGGAAGCCGGTCAGAGTCGGGCCAATGATGCCCGAGGTGTTAGCCAGAAAGTGCATGAAGCCGCTGACACCGCCAACCCGCGCCGCAGGCACGGTGTCCTGGATGATCGCCCAGTAGATGGCGCCGGTGAGGTACAGGAAAAACACCGCCAGGGCGACGAGAATCACCGCCGGGTACAGGGTTTTGACGATCCCGGCAAAGGCGATACAACCGGCGCAGGCCAACAGGCATGTCACCAGCACCACTTTGCGGGAGAACATCATCCGCCCGGTTTTCTTGAACACGAAGTCGGAAATGAAACCGCCCAGGGCCAGACCGAGGAAACCCAGCAGCCAGGGAATGACCGTGGCGATGCTCATGTCTTTGACATTCAGGCCGTGAGCCATGGTCAGGTAGCTGGGGAACCAGGTCAGGAAGAAGAACAGCGTGTAGTTATAGGAAAAGAACGCCAGCGCAGTGAACAGCACGGTCGGTTGCTTGAGGTAGTAACGCAGCGGATGAACCGGCAGCGCCGCCACTTCGCTCTTGCCCTCGGCGTGCAGAATTTCTTCGGCGACCTTGCCTTTAGGCTTGTCCTTGACGAACTTGAACCACACCAGCGCCCAGATCAGGCCCAACGCCATAATGATGATGAACGACACCTTCCAGCCGTAACTGATGGCGATAAAGCCCACCACCGGCCCGGAAATCGCGCCGCCCAACGGCGTACCGGACATCGAGGTACCCAGCGCCCGCGCCCGTTGTTTCGGGGTATACCAGTTATTGACCATCTTGCTCGTGGTGACGCTCAACGGTCCTTCACCCATACCGAAGAGGATGCGAATGAACACCAGCGAAGCGAAGCCTATCGTCAGCACCGTGAGACCGCTGAACAGCGACCACAGCACCATCGCCAGCAACAGCGTGGTTTTCGCGCCGTAGCGGTCGGCCGCCCAGCCGCCGACAAAGTTGAACACCGCATAGCCGACGAAAAAACTACTGAAGATCATGCCCATCTCACCCGTCGTCAGACCGTAGTCTTTCTGGATGAAAGGAGCCGCAACGGACAATGCCGAGCGATCCAGGTAATTAATGACGCCTGCCAGGAACAGCATGATGATGATTAACGTGCGACCTTGACCAAACATTGGAACCTCCCGCTTTTTGTGTTTATTCGGTGAGGGTGCCCGGATGGGCACGCGTATCTACAAGCGACTACTGATGAGCGCCGCTCAGTTCCACGAGGACCTTGCGGGTCTGTTCGGGATGGCTTTCGATCAGGTCGATGGCCGACGGCATTTCGTCGAAGCTGACGCGATGGCTGATCATTTCCTGAACTTGCAACTTGCCGCTGGCGATCAGCTCGATCACCTTTGGGAATTTGCGATTGTTCAGGCGCGAGCCCACCAGCGTCAGTTCTTTCTTGATCATTTCCAGCTGCACCAGATCGCTCGGCACCGCGTTGAAACCCAGCAGGCCGATCCGTCCCGCTGGCGAGGCCAGGCGCACCATTTGCGGCATCAGCGCCGGAATGCAGGCCGCGTCGACGATCAGCGGCACACCTTCGCCATTGGTCAATTCGCGCATGGTCGCTTCGACATCCACATCCTTGCCGTTGAGGGTGCGGCTGGCGCCCAGCGCCTTGGCAGTTTCCAGGCGGGTGTCGATGACGTCGGTCACGGTAATATCGGTCAACCCCAGCGCCCGGGCCATCTGCACCAGGGTCAGGCCAATTACGCCCGCACCATAGATCAGCAGACTGTCGCCCGGATGCGGCTGCATGCGATCAAGCACGTTGAGGGCGATGGAGTAAGGTTCCACCAGCGCCGCATGGCTCAGAGACATCGAGTCAGGCAGGCGATGGGCATTGTCAGCGGGCACGCAGACCTGCTCGCTGAAACCGCCGTCACGGTGCACGCCAATCACTTGCAGTCGCGTGCAGACGTTGGGCCGGTTGATCCGGCATGGGTAGCAAGTGCCGCAGCTTATGACCGGGTCGATGCACACGCGGTCGCCGACCTTGAGGTTGTCAACGCCCTCGCCCACTTCGCGCACTACGCCGGAGAACTCATGGCCGGTCACCCGCGGAAACTGCACAAAGGCGTTTTGCCCGTGGATGATGTGCATGTCCGAGCCACAGATACCGGCGTAGGCAACATCGACCTTTACTTCGCCAGGCGCCACTCGGGGCATGTCGACTTGCGCCAGGCCGAACTCAAAAGGTGCTCTTACTTGAAAAGCTTTCATCGGATAACTCCTGCCAGGGCGGCTGGCGCCCTGTGTTCTTGTCGTTATTGATCAGTCAAAACAGCGTTTACCAGTGCCAGAGCGTGCCGTCTTCCAGGCGATTGACTGGCAGGCTGGCGCGTTTGTAGGGGTATTTCGCCGCCAGGTTCTCGTCGATGTCGACGCCATGCCCCGGGACCTCGCCGGGGGTGAAGTGGCCGTCTTCAAAGCGATACGCGTGGGGAAACACTTCGTCGATACGTTCGTTGTGGGGCATGTGTTCCTGAATGCCGAAATTGGGTACCCAGGTATCGAAATGCAGCGCTGCACCCATGCATACCGGCGACAGGTCAGTAGCGCCATGAAAGCCGGTGCGCACCTGATAAAGCGCAGCGAAGTCGGCAATGCGTCGCACGTGGGTGATGCCGCCGGCGTGTACCAGCGTGGCGCGGATGTAGTCGATCAACTGTTCCTGGATCAGCTCGCGGCAGTCATGAATGGAGTTGAATACCTCGCCCACGGCCAATGGCGTGGTGGTGTGTTGACGAATCAGGCGGAAGGCTTCCTGATTCTCGGCCGGGGTGCAGTCTTCGAGCCAGAACAGGTTGAATGGCTCGACCGATTTGCCCAGGCGCCCCGCTTCAATGGGCGTCAGGCGATGATGCACGTCGTGCAGGATGTGCAGGTCATCGCCGAAACGCTCGCGCACTGCGGCAAACAGCTTGGGCACGTAGTTCAGGTACTTGGCGGTGTCCCATACATGTTCGGCGGGCAGGTCGCTGTCGGCCGGTTCATAACGCTCACCGCTGCGCTTGGCCACGCCATAGGTGGTGGCGATACCGGGAATCCCGCATTGAACGCGCACCGCCTTGTAACCCAGCTCGACATGACGGGCGACTTCGTCCAGACAACCTTCGATGTCCTTGCCTGTGGCATGCCCATAGACCATCACCCGCTCGCGGCTTTTGCCACCGAGCAGTTGGTACAGCGGCATTTGCGCGGCCTTGGCCTTGATGTCCCACAGGGCGACATCAACGGCGGCAATCGCGGTCATGGTCACCGGGCCACGGCGCCAGTAGGCCCCGCGATACAAGTACTGCCAGATGTCTTCGATACGCTGGGCATCGCGACCAATCAGGGCTGGCAGCACGTGCTCTTCCAGGTAGGCGACCACCGCCAGTTCCCGACCATTCAAGGTTGCATCACCGATGCCATAGATACCGGAATCAGTGACGATTTTCAGGGTGATCAGGTTGCGACCCGGGCAGGTAACAATGACGCGGGCTTCAATGATTTTCATAAGATCAGGCCTCTGCGGCAGAAGAAAATGAAGGCATGTGCAGGCGGGGCATGGCGGCGTTGGGGATCAGCGCACCGCGATGCTGGACGACCTGGGCCGCCAGTCGATGGCCCCAACGCGCAGCCAGTTGTGGATCACCGCCTTGCAGGCGACACGAAAGATAAGCCGCGCTGAAGGAATCCCCCGCCGCCGTGGTGTCGACAATCTGCCGCACCTGCTCAGCAGGTACTTCGAAACGACCTGAGGCGCACTGGATCAAGCACGAAGCGACGCCACGCTTGAGGGCAACTTCGGTGACGCCAAAATCTGCGTAGGCGCGGAACAACGCCTCGACATCGGCATAACCGAACAACGCGGCGTCGTCCTCCCAGGTAATCAGCGCCAGATCAGTCAGGCGCAGCATGGCGTCATAGGCCTGGCGCGCAGCCTGGGCATCGGGCCACAGATGGGGACGGTAGTTGTTGTCAAAGACGATTCGCGTGCCGGATTCACGGGCCAGGCGCAAGGCCTGCATCAGGCGCTCGAGGCCATTGGCAGTGAGAATCGCCAGGCTGATGCCACTCAGATAGACGTAGTCGTAACCCGCCAAGGCATGCAACACGGCGTCGGCCTCTGGACCGTCGAACATGCTCCGCGCTGCGGCTTCGCCCCGCCAATACAGAAAACGTCTTTCGCCCTGGGGGTCGGTCTGGATGAAATACAACCCCGGCAGCGCATCCTCAATCACGCGCACATGCTGATCGCCGACGCTTTCGTCGCGCCACAACTGCCGCATGGCGTCGCTGAAGCTGTCAGCGCCGATGGCCGTGACGTAGTCGGCGACAATCCGCGAGTCGGGATTCAATCGGGAAAGATAAACCGCGGCGTTGAGCGTGTCGCCGCCGAAGGTCTGGCTGAAACCTGAGGCAGGCTCGCCGCGCATCTCGATCATGCACTCGCCCACCAGCGCCACTTTGAGTGGCCGGGATGAAGCGGTTTGCGGGCGTTGCCCGGAAATTACGTTCATTACTGCGCGCCTTTGTTATTTTTAAAACGGCGTTTCATTTTAAAAGCTTGTGGCCGAGTTTAGCCAGATTTTCTGGACCGTCAAGAAAAATGAAACAGCGTTTTGATTCGCGAGCGTATATCCTTGGGTTTTCCGTTCCCGTTGGAGCCTTCATGGACAACAGCACCCTTCAGAACAACGAACTGGTCTCCGCCGTCGCCCGGACCATGGCCGTGCTTGAGGCCCTGGCCGAGCATCCCGAGGAAAGCGGTGTGTCGGAAATCGCGCAGAAACTGGACATGTCCAAAAGCACGGTTTACCGGTTTTTGCAGTCACTCAAGGCCCGTGGCTACGTGGTGCAAGATGCCGAGGATCGCTATCGGCTCAGCGTTCGGCTGTTTGAACTGGGCGCGCAAGCCCTGCCCCATCTGGACATCGTCCGCGAAGCGGAACCGGGCATGCGGCGTATCAACGAATTGACCGGCGAGACCGTACACCTGGGCATCCTCGACGAGGGCAACATCGTCTACGTGCACAAGATCGACTCCAAATACAATCTGCGCATGTACTCGCGCATCGGCCGGCGTGCGCCGCTGTATTGCACCGGTATCGGCAAAGTCCTGATGGCGTGGCTGGAGCAGCCCGAGCTGATCGCCCATTTGCAGGAAGAAAGCTTCGAGCGCCGCACGGCCAACACCCTGACCAGCATCGAGGCCTATTTGCAGGAACTGGAAGTGGTTCGCGCCCAGGGTTATGCCGAAGACCATGAAGAATTCGAAGACAATATGCGCTGCCTGGCCGCTCCCATCCGCGACCGCTTTGGCCACGTGATCGGTGGCATGAGCGTGTCATTCCCCTGCTTTCGCTTTCGCGAAGAACTCAAGCAGGACTACGTCAAGCGGCTGATGGAAACCACGCAGCAGATTTCCCGCCAGTTAGGCTGGCATGCGCGGTAGCTGACCCACAGCGCGCGGCCGCGCGTTACTCAGGATTGCACTGTCTCTCGTCACGCAGGTATTATTGCGAACGATTTTCAATAAGATCTGGAAAACCAACCAGTGCAACCTCCTTCGTCCAGCAAACTGGGATTCTTTTTCAGCGATCATCATCGTTGGCTGCTGTCGCATATTCATCGCCATCTGCGCAATCGTGCGGACGCCGAGGACACCGCAGCCGATACGTTTTGTCAGATATTGGCGGCGCGCGTCGATCCCGACAGCATCGAACAACCTCGTGCCTACCTTTCGACCATCGCGCGCCGGCTGATCTTTGATCGTCATCGTCGGCGCAAACTGGAGCTGGCCTACCTGGAGCGTTTGTCGGTCCTGCCCGAGGCACTGGCGCCCTCCCCCGAAGAACAGTTGCTGCTGATCGAAGCTCTGGTGGCCATCGACCGGGCTATCGACGGTTTGCCGATGGTCGTCAAGGCTACTTTCCTCTACAGCCAGCTGGATGGTCTGAGCTACGTGGCGATTGCGCAGAAGTTAGGCCTGTCGGAGCGCACGGTCAGTCGTTACATGAAACAGGCATTGCGTCAGTGTTATCTGTGCGAAGTGACGCCGTGAACCAGCCGCGTCTGGACCCGGCAAGCGAGCAGGCCATCGACTGGATGGTCAAACTGCGCGCCGGTACGCCTGATGCCGCGCTGCAGAAACGCTTTGATGCATGGTTGGCGATGGATCAGGCGCACAGCCAGGCCTGGGCGAGATTGCAGGAGCGTCTCGGCGGTTCGTTCGATACGGTTCTCGCTCTTGATCGACGCTTGCCCGGTCACGCTGGCGAGGCTCGCCAATTGCTGTTGCAACCTCATGGTTCACGCCGCGATGCCCTGCGCGTGATCGCTGGCCTGGGTCTGCTCGGCGGCGGTGTCTGGCTGGGGGCCGGAACGCAGTTGGCTGACGCGCTGCTGGCGGACCTGCACACCGGACGCGGCCAGCGTCAGAACTTTGATCTGGCCGATGGCAGTCGCCTGAGCCTGAACGCCAACAGCGCGGTGGACCTGCGCTTCGATGACCAGCAACGGCTGGTGATCCTGCGCCACGGCGAACTGGTGATCGAAGTCGCGCCAGACCCGCGCCGTCCGCTGCTGGTGCGCACTGCCCAAGGTGAAGTGCGCGCGCTGGGTACCCGCTTCCTCGTTGCCCAGGAACAGGATGCCAGCCGACTCGTGGTCTTACAGCACTCAGTTGAAGCACGATTATTCGACGGCACGGCACAAGTGATCAAAGAAGGTCAGTCGGCCCTGCTGCACGCCCGGCGGATCGACCTCGTCAGCGGCGATCAGCGCCAACGCGCCGACTGGCTGAGCGGCAGGCTGAATGTGCTGGACGAACCCCTTGAACACGTGGTCGATGCCCTGCGCCCCTACAGTCGAGGTTTTGTGCGCGTGGCGCCGGAGATTCGCGACTTGCGCGTCCAGGGTGTGTTCCCGCTCGACGATCCCGACCGGGCCTTGCGTGCTCTGGCGGAAACCCTGCCGATACGCGTGGATCGTTACAGCCCCTGGCTGACGTTGATTGGCTCCAAGTGATCGACTCGAAAAAACGCGGCGAACGTTATTTTGTGAAAATCGATCTTGTTTGTGTCTGGTTTTCATTTCTCATCCCACCTATCTCCTGACACTTCCATACAAACAGGAGAAATTTTGTGTTCAACACCTGGCCCCAAGCCCTTTCCGTCGCCGTTGCCCTGGCAACTCTGGCGAGCCCAGCCCTGGCGCAAAACCTGACCTTCAATCTGCCGGCCGGCCCACTCGCCAGTACGCTCAATGCCATTGCTGGCCAGAGTGGCCATATTATTTCGCTGAAACCTTCGCTGGTGCAGGGTAAACAAGCGCCAGCGGTGGTCGGTCAGATGCCGGTTGAACAGGCGATGATCAGGGCGCTGTCGGGCAGCGGCTTGCAGTTACGGGTGACGGATCAAGGCAACTTCAGTGTCGAGCCGGTCGCGGACAGCACCGCACTGCAACTGGATGCCACCAACATCGTTGAACGCAGCACCGACGCCACCACCGAAGGCTCCGGCTCTTATGCCGCGCGGGCAGTGACCATCGGCAAAGGCACGCACACACTCAAAGAAATCCCGCAGTCGGTCACCGTGATGACCCGCAAGCAAATGGATGACCAGGATCTCACCGACCTCAAGGACGCGGCGAACAGGACCACCGGACTGGTTGGCGTTCAAGGTGTGGGCAAGGGCATGATCCTCACCTCGCGGGGTTTTCAGATCGATGACTGGCAGTACGACGGCGTGCCGATCCCGCGTAACACCTATGCCTTGGGCAATTGGGCCACCCAGGACCTGATTTTCTTTGATCGCATGGAAGTGCTGCGTGGCGCATCCGGCCTGCTTCAGGGCACCGGCAGCCCCGGCGGCGCGATCAATCTGGTGCGCAAGCGCGGCCAGAACGCGCCAACCGTGACCATGACCGGCAAGGCCGGTTCCTGGGATCACTACGGGCTGCAACTGGATGCCGGTGGCCCCTTGAACCAGACCGGCACCGTGCGTGGCCGGTTCGTTGCCGACGAAGACCAGAGCGATTCATTCATCGACTACGAGTGGAGCAAGACTCACTCGCTCTACGGCGCGCTGGATTTTGATCTGCGCGAGGACACGACCCTTGGCCTGGCCGTCAGCCGCTCTGATAGCGAGTCGCGCCCGATGATCCGTGGCCTGCCGCGCTATGCCGACGGCAAACCCGTCGATCTGTCGCGCTCGACCTACACTGGCGCTCGCTGGAATCATTCCGAGATCGATGTCACCACTGTGTATGCGGATCTGGAGCACCGTTTCAATGACGACTGGGCCTTCAAGATCGGCGCCGTACGTATGACGGAAGATAACAAGGCGAAAAACCAGCGATTGCAAACCGGTGGCGCCGGACTCGCAGCGGATGGCAGCGGCGTGCAATATGCCGACTTCGTCACGGATTTCGACGCCACCAAAATCGGTCTGGACATGAACCTCGTCGGACACTTCGAAGCGCTGTCCATGCAGCAGGAAGTCATGCTGGGCGGCAACTACGCCAAGTTGAAATCGAACGACCACTTCGCCCGAACCTTCAATAACAGCAGCGACACGATCTTCGGCATTGATCACAACCGTCCGGATATCAGCTACGACGGTTTGCTCAATACACCCGGGGGTCGTGCGACACCCAGCAAATACGACGTCCGGCAGAAAGGCCTGTACGGAAGCTGGCGGATCAAGCCCATCGAGTCGTTGACATTGGTGCTCGGTTCCCGTGTCAGCTGGTACGACTACAGCTACACGTCATCGACCCAGGACGCATTCAGCAACGTGGCCATCCCGCAAGCGGACAGCACCACCAATGAAACCGGGGAAGTCACGCCCTATGCCGGCATCGTTTATGACCTGAACCGCGAATGGGCGATTTATGCCAGCTACACCGACGTATTCGAACCACAAACCGCCCGTGACGCGGCCGGTTCAATGCTCAAGCCGGTGCTCGGCAGCAACTACGAAATCGGCCTCAAGGGTGAGCTGCTGGATGGCCGGATCAACACGTCCCTGGCGATGTTCCGTTATGACCAGGAGAACCGACCCGTCAACGACCTGGCTTCAGGTTTCGCCTGCGACGGTTGGTACTGCTCAACGCCTTCAGGGAAAGTTCGCAGCCAGGGGATCGACGCAGAAATCAGCGGCGAAGTGCTCACCGGACTGCAACTGTTCGCCGGTTACACCTACAACACCACCAAATACCTGGAAGACCCGGACAGCGAAGGCAAAGTCTTCAGCACCTGGACGCCTAAACATATGCTGCGGGTCTGGGGCAATTACCAGTTCAGCGGCGACTGGAACCGTGTCAGCACTGGCTTGGGCTTCACCACTCAAAGCCACACGCTGGGCTATGAACATACCTTCAACGTACCGGGTTATACCGTGTGGAATGCCCGGGTCGGCTACCAGCTGACGAAGGAAATCGGCGTGGCGCTGAACGCCAACAACCTGTTCGACAAGCATTACTACACAGCAGGCTACAACCAGCTCAATGGCAACAACAACTTCGGCGATCCGCGTAATGTGATGTTCAGCGTTAAATACACGCCGACCTTCTGACACTGAACGGCGTGACTCAGTGCCCTTCGCTGAAATCCGCTTCCAGAAAGACCAGGCTGGGTAAAAAAACCCAGCCTGGACCCATCACGATGCGATCGTGCTCTCCTCCGGGCCCGGCCACTCTTCATACGGCACATCCGAGAGGTCACCGTTCTCGACGCCATCGATTTCGTACTGGGTCAGGTAGTCGCTGAGGTGGTCGGAGAAGCGGGCGACCCGGGTTTCCTGCTTGCCTTCCTCGATCAAGCCAGGAATCAGCAGGGCCAGGGCGCCAATCCCGGCCGCCGCAATGCCCAGGCTCCCGGCAATCAGTGGCAAGGCGCGGACAACGCTACCGGCCAGCTGGAATACGCCAGCCGCACCTTCAGCCGCCGAAGCCAGGCCAGCCATCGCGCCCAATGAACCTGCGGTGATGTTCATGCCGCCGGCGACCAGCTCGCCTTTGCGGATCGACTGTACGCCATCAAAAATGCCATAGGCGCCAGCCGCCACGCCCGCCAGTCCACCGAGGCCCTTGGCGCCGTTTTCCAGCTTCGACAAATTGGTCGTAATGTCTTTGTAGACGTCCGGATCGATAACGTCTTCGGCGCCCTTGAAGTTGTTGGCGAAATTCTTGATGCCACCTTCGACCAGCAGCGTCGCGCTTTGCACCGAGCCGGTACTGATGTCGACGATCTGCCGATCGGTCAGCGCGCCGGAGCCGCTTGCGCCCTTGGCGATGGTAATACCGGCCATGAACAGGCCGCTTACACCGTGCAGAACACCGGCATTGGAGGCGCCCTTGATCGAGGAATTCTCGCTGAACAGGCCCAGTTCGGAAATGGACTTGGTGCCTTGACGCAGCACGTCCCAATTGCCTCTGAACACGGCCAGGATCTGGTCAGAAGTGGCGACCTTGCCATCGGCATTGGTCAATAACTCAGGGTTACTCTTGCCAATCTCGTCAATCAGCGCCTTGACCTTGTCCTCATCCAGATCCTTGCCGCCATTCTTGCCGAAGGCCTTTTCCAGGTCCTCGAATGTGGCGTCCTTGAAGACATTCTCCTGAGCGATGGCCGTGTAGTTTTCGGTCAGTTTGTCATCGAACTTACCGGTGAATTCCGGGTTGAGCGCGGCGTTGTACATCGCCACTTCCATGCTGAACTGGCTGGCCGCCTTTTCGAACCCCTCAGTCTTGAGCAACTCCTTGAGGCGATCACCGGTCACCAGGGAATTTTCGTAGAAAGATTCAAAGTCTTTATTGTGCTCGGAGTTCTGCACCGCTTTCTGGATTTCACCGGGGTTACTGATGCCCAGAGCCTCCTGCGCGCTCTGCGCCGAGCTGTAGAACTGGGCGAGCGCGGTCTGCTGATCGGTCTTGCCGTCCTTGGTATTGGCGTCCCAGAATTTATCCAGCGCATCGCCGGTCTTGATGCTGTTGTCGTAGCTGCTCTGCAACGCTTCCTTGAGCCCGTCGCTGCCCTCCAGCACCCTGGCCAGTTCACTGGTCGCATTCTCGTTGTAGAACTTGACCACTTCGGGGTCTTTCTCAAGGGCCGAGACGTGCTTGTTGACGTCATCGAGCAGCTTTTGCGGGTCGGGATGACTGCGCACATTGTTGGCGATCGCGACTTTCGACTTGTCGTCTTTCCACATGCCGGCGCCGCTGCCTTGAACGATCAATTGCTGCGCGGCCTTGAGTTCCTGAAGCACCGCAGCCTTCTGTTCTGCCGTGTAGTTTTCCGGGTGTTCGAAAACGTCCTTGTTGAGTGGGTCGGTGTTGACCTTGTTAAGCAGGTTGCCTTCGGCGACGGCCTCCAGCAGCGTGCCTACTGCGCCGACGTCTTTCGGGGCCGTATTCTTCAGAAAGGCTTGCACGTCGCCACGGCTGGCCTTGCCGTCAACGCCCTGCTCCAGCGGGCTCTTGGCGTTATCGAGCAGCGTAAAGGCACCGGATTGCGACCAAAAATCCAGAGCTTCTTTAACCTCGTCACCCAGCTGGGGGTTCTTGTTCTTGTAGTCGGATAGCGCCTCGGCGGTCATGTCGGCCGAGCCGGTTTTGCCCTTGATTGCGTCGTAGTTCTCGTCAAGGATCGCCGTGTATCTGGCGATTTTTTTCGAGGCGTCGTCGGCGTCGGGATTGGCCTTGAGGTAGTCCTTGTAGCTGCTGATCTCCTCGGTCTTCTTCAGCTCTGGCAGAGCCTCAAAGCCCAGTTTTCCGAAGTCTTGCAGTCGGCCGGCTTCAGTGCCGTGTTTTGCCTCACCGCTTTTGGTGAAGCCATCGACGCTGCTGTTGAAAACGTGACCGCCGGACTGCGCGTTACCCTTTTCGTCGTACATCGTCACCCGGTCGAGCACCTGAGCAGCGCGGAAGGCAGCGTTCGCGTCCTTCTCGTAATCGCCGACCTGCTCCTTGAGCATGTCTTTGACGCCGCTCTGGTTACCCAGATTCTTGAGCAGCGGATTGTCGTCAATGATGTCCTGAGCCGAGCGCTTGTCATCCTGGGGCAATGCCCACATGATGCCGAGCTTTTCAGCCTGCTCGCGGGCTTCTTTGTTGTCGCCAGCAGCCGACACATTGGTCATCTGGCCGTTGAGGCTGGCGAAACCGTCCTTGCCGAAATCCTGCAAGCGGCCCGCTTCGGTGCCGTTCTTCGCCTCGCCGCTTTTGGTGAAACCGTCGACACTGCCGTTGGCCACGTCATTACCGACGATGCGCGAGCCGTTGCCGTCGAACTGCTCGATGTGGGCCAGCACCTGAGTGGCACGATACGCGGCATCAGCGTCGCTTTCGAAATCGCCGACCTGCTCCTTGAGCATGTCCTTGACGTCACTTTGATTGCCCAGGTTCTTGAGCAACGGGTCGCTTTCGATGATGTCCTTGGCCGAGCGATCATCACCCTCCGGGCGTTGCCACTCAATGCCCAGCTTTTCGGCCTGTTCCCGGGTGGCAGGGTCATCAGCGGCGGATCGAACCTCGTGCAGCTCACCCTTGAGGTTGGAGAAACCGGACTTGCCAAAATCCTTCAGACGCCCGGCCTCGGTGCCGTGTCTGGCGTCGCTGCTGCTGGTATAGCCGTCGATGCGCTCGTTGCCGATGTCGTTACTGGCCAGGCGATCACCGTTGGCGTCGAAGGTTTCGATGTGTTCGAGGACCTGGACGGCACGGAATGCAGCGTCCGGGTCCTTGGTGTAATCACCGACCTGCGCGATCAGATTGTCCCTGGCTTCGCCCCGGTCACCCCGCCCGCCCACGTTTTTGAGCAGCGGGTTATCGTCGATAATTTCCTGCGCGGTGCGCTTGTCGTCCGCAGGCCGTTCCCACTGGATGCCGGCCTCCTTCGATTGCTGGACCGCCTGCTCCCAGGCTTTGATGTCCACCGGATTTTCGGGTTTCTCGGTAGTGATCTTGCTGACAGAGCTCATCGACTGTTCCTTCCATTGGTCACCAGAAAAGTCCAGCGACAACCGGGGCTCGCACAGTTCAGGGCAAGCTCCGCTACTGGTCAGACTGGTGCAAACCGGGCCGTAACGGCAGAAGCGCGGGGGCTGGACTTGACCCCAGGCTCCCGCGATTGAGTTCGATTAGAACGGCTTAGTGTTAAGGAGGGATGACATCAATGGGAGCGTAGCCTGGCGATTCCTTCCCCGGCACACCAACAGCTAAGCCTGCACCTCCTCGCCATTGCTGATTAGCCAGCGGATCATGCGGGTCAAAGGAACGCGATGGTGGCGAGCCGAGCACCAGACAGTGTGTTCGTCGCCGTACAGTTCGACGTAGCGGCTGAGCGTCACGTGGCGGCCGTCGTCGGCGAGGCGCAGTTCGATTTCCCGGCAGTGCAAGGAAGCCTGGTTCGGGGCTCGCGTTCTGCGGTGGAGGACGAGCGCGTCGTTTCTATTCATCATCGGCGTCGCCGTCAGCGCAGCTTGAAGAGGTCTGAACGACGCGGCCTTGCTTGCCTTCCACTACAAAGTTGGCGCGCTTCTGGGCGACGGTGTCACGCAATGCCAGGTAATAATCCGGCTGTTTGCGCAGTTCGTCAGTAACGGGCAAGAGTCCGGCGCGGCCATCGACAATGCCGCCGACGGTATTGAGGGTGCCCAAGGTGTTGACAGTGTCGCTGTTGCTGCCCAGAGGATCGACCGCGAAGCTCAACACTTTGCCGGTCGCATCCCTGAGATTGCTGGTGCCAAACAGCGGCAACTCGACAATAGGCCCGATGGCGATGTTCCACACGCCGAAGGTCTGGCCGAAGTCGGCCTTGTGGCGCTCGATGCCCATCTTGCCGGAGACGTCGATCAAACCGACGATACCGGCGGTGGTATTGATCACGAACCGGCCGAAGGTGGCGACCGAGCGTTCGCCATTGCCTTGCAACAAGTCGTTGATAAAGACCTTGGGCTCGCCAAAGTTGGCGACGAAGTTGTGGATGCCTGTCTGGAAGAAATCCGGCAAGTGCAGATAACCGCGGGCAACCGGCGCCAACGCATAATCGTCGACAGTGCGGTTAAACGCGAAAATGCCACGATTGACCGGCTCTGCCGGGTCATGAAGGGTGTAGCTCACATCGTCGCAGGGGCCGGCCGGTGCGGGGGGCGCACTTGCGCAACCGGCGGCGAGCACTGCAACAAAACCGGCAAGCGTGGAGCGAACAACAGCTGAAGCGTATTTGATAGTTGGCATGCAAGGCATCTCGGCAAGGACTGCTGGCGATCCTGCCTGCACTTTTTTGCCTGAAGATTTCTGCTTTATGCCGCGCCTGTAGTTTTGTTACAGAGTTGAAATCTATCTGAGCCTGCCCTCAGGTTTTAATGGTGACCTCTAGCGCAGCTGTTGCTCGACAGGCACGCTTCTCGGGCTGACTTCATCCCCGGTATGCAGCGTGGTGACCGTTTCAATCAGCACGATGCCGCATTCCTCCAGTGCCACTGGATTGTGCCGGACGCCTCTTGGGATGACGCAGAACTCACCCGGTTGGAGGACGAGGTCGCGATCTTCCAGCTGAATCTTGAGGGTTCCATAAACCACCATGAACATCTCGTCTTCATCGGCATGGGCATGCCACATCAGTTCGCCTTTGAGCTTGGCAACCTTGACGTACTGGTCGTTGACCTGACCGATGACCTGTGGCGACCAGTATTGATTGACCTTGGCCAAGGCCGATTCGATGTTTGTGGTATGGCCGCTGAGGATCATGAGCAGAACTCCGTATAAGGGATCACCAATTTACTTGACACGGATGACGGGCAATATCGAATGTTTATAATGCCGCCATTAGCAACTCTAATGGCCTCTGCAATGTCCAGATCTCGCACCCTCGATCTTGCTCTGCTGCGTACCTTCGTCGCGGTTGCACAATCGGGCAGCATCAGCGCTGCCGCACGTCAGTTGCATCTGACCCAAGGCGGTATCAGCCAGCAGATCAAGCGGCTGGAGCTGTTTTTCGACTGTCTGTTGCTGGAACGCGATCCTCAGGGAACACAGCTGACCGAGCGTGGCGCGGATTTTCTGCCCAAAGCCCGCCGCCTGCTCCAACTCAACGACAGTGTTTGTGAGGAAATGATCGGGCCGGCCTTTCGAGAAACAGTGCGAGTCGGCGTGCCCCACGACATGGCCGGCGCGCATTTCGCCCCCATTCTGAAAGCCTTTGCCCGGCACCATCAACATGTCGAGGTGACGATTGTGACCGGCTCTTCGGTTGATCTGATGGAGGATTTTTCCCGAGGCCTCGTTGATCTGACCATCAGTCAATGCCCTGAAAACGAGGCCGTTGGCGAGCGCCTCAGTCTGGAACCATTGGTCTGGATCAGCACTGCGGACGAACTGTTTCGCCAAAGGCCATTGCCGCTGTGTTTCGTGACGCCAACCTGCACGTTTCGCCGCTCGGTTTTCTCCATGCTGGGCCAAGCGCACATCGGTTGGCGTGTGGTATTCGAAAATGCCTCGGTCGATGCCACGCTGGCCACCGTACGCAGCGGCCTTGCCCTGACGCCGTGGTTACGCTCGCTTATGCCGCAGGATCTCCGGGAGCTGGGCGCAGATTCCGGGCTGCCCTTGTTGCCAGTCTTCGCCATCGAGCTTCACGTCTCACACAACGCAGGCGGCGGAGCACTGGAAATGGCGCAGGTTATTCGTCAGCACTATCGCGAGTCGGCAATGCCTGTCAGCCCAAGCCCATGTCAATACGGCGTGCCACTCGCGCGCTGACGCCGCAGCGCCTGCGCATACCATTCAAACTCATCGAGAAAACCATTCATCTGCCTGGTGGTGCGCTCCTCTTTGGCTTGCCCATCGTCACTCAGGGCGTCACCAATCCGCGGAATGGCAAACAGGCTGGGAATGCTCGGCATCCCCAACTCCCCAAGGATCATCCGCAGCTGCATTGCCGCCCGCACTCCCCCGTATCCGCCGGCGGAGTAACAGGTAATCGCCGAAGGCCGCCAGAAATACTCTTCCAGAAAATGATCCAGCAGGTTTTTCAACGCTGGCGGTACCCCGTGATTGTATTCAGCGCTTACCAACAGAAAACCATCGGCTCGACGGTACAGCGTAGCCAGTTGCTCCAGTTCGGCCGGTGCCGAGCCTTTCGGGTATTCCTTGTACATGCGGTCCAGCAGCGGCAAGCGAGTCACCATCGGGTCGACCAGCACCGCCTCATGCCCGCGCTGTTCAAGCGCCGCCAAAAGCAGGCGTGCAGCTTTTATCCCTTGCCGATCGGAGCGTACCGAGCCAAGCAAAACGGCGATGGTAAGCGGTTCGGAGTAGGTCATGATCAGGTCTCCTGGGTAATCGGGTCTATCGAGGATAGCCGCCGATTGTGCGAACGGAGAACAAAGGGGCGCTATTAGTGCTGTCCTGCTACGTTTCATCACCGACATAAGACGAGCATCGCGGTCTATGCTTGTCTTGCCTGTTCGGTCCGTCCTGGAACACCGAACAGCCTACCAGGCAGAAAACGTGAAACATTGGACACTTGCCGCAGCATCGTTGTGGGTATTGCTCGGCACTCCCGCAAGGGCCGAGCCGTATCAGGTCGTTACCGAAGAATGGGCACCGTACAACTACGAAGAGAACAATCAGCTCACTGGCATGACCACAGAAATCGTCCGGGCGATCATGGCGCTGACCGGCGATAACTTTGAAGTGGTGCTGCTGCCCAGCATGCGAGCCAGCCGCGTATTACAAACCCGGCCCAGGACGATCATGTATTCCATGTTCCGTACGGCGGAGCGCGAGCCGTTATACAAGTGGGTGGGCCCCATCGCAGAAGATTCCATCCACCCTTATCAGTTGGCTAACACGCCGCCGGTTAACTCCCTTGAGCAACTGCTGCATGCGCCGAAAATCACGACCCGGCATGCCGGCCTGGTACCCGATATGCTGCGGTCGCTGGGTTTCAACAACCTCGACAAAAGCGCCACCGAAAACCTGCAGCTCTACCGCATGCTTCTCGCCGGGCGCACCAGCATCATCATCGGCGATACCGATGCCGGGGTGGTTTTTTACAGCCGCCAGCTGAACATCGCGCCCGGAACGCTACGGCAGATCCCCATCGAGCTCTATCGCTCTTCGTTGTACATCGCCTTCAGCCGCGACTGTGAAGACGAACTGATCGCCGCCTGGACCAACGCTTTGGAGCAATTGCGTCACTCGGGCGAACTGGAACGCATCCAGCGTCAGTACCAGCAACCGGTCGGGCAATAAAGCGCGGATCCTGTGCCCGTGCGCCCCAGCGATACTCCACCGCGACGGGTACCGACTCTAACCGCCCGCAAAATTGCCGATATTCTTGTCAGTCATGGCGAGCTAATGTAAGGCATTGTAAATAGATGGTCATACGAGACGGAGAGTAACAAATGAAGCTTTGGGGCATGCTGGATTCACCCTATGTTCGCCGAGTCGCCATTTCCCTGGACTTGTTCGGGATCGAATTCGAACACGAGCCATTGTCCGTGTTCAGCACGTTCGAGGCGTTTGCCCAGATCAATCCGGTGGTCAAAGCGCCGACGCTGTCGCTCGACGACGGTACGGTATTGATGGATTCGACGTTGATCATTGACTACTTCGAAGCTACCAGCGCCCCGGCCGCCAAGCTGTTGCCGCAGCAACCACAGGCTCTAGGCACAGCCCTGCGTACCGTGGGGCTGGCATTGGCCGCCTGCGAAAAAGCCGTGCAAGTGGTCTACGAGCACAAGCTGCGACCCGCGCAAAAACTGCATCAGCCTTGGGTGGAGCGCATCACCCGGCAACTGCTGGCTGCTTGTCATGAGCTGGAAACACAGATCACCACAGCAGATCCGGCGCGAGACCCTAGGCCGGACCAGGCGGCGATCAGCACCGCAGTGGCGTGGTCGTTCATTCAGTTGATGGTGCCAGACCTCGTCAAGTCCGAGGACTTCCCTGCGATCCGCGCATTGGCCGAGGGTCTGGAGCAGACTGAACTGTTTCGACGCTATCCCATCGCCTGAATACTGGCAGCGGCCCGGCTGAATCCCAGTCAGATAGAGCTGGGAGTCAAGGTCGGTTCCAATTGTCCGTTGCGTCGTCCAGGCTCAAGCCAACAGCTCGGAGATCCACTGGACATGCCGGGCGACCTCGAGCACTTTCTGCTCGGGTACGCCCCGCTGCGCCCGGGTGAACTGGGACAGGGTCCGCTGCTTCAGGCGCAGCATGCGCTGCCACTTGAACAGGAACGCCGGGCTGCGTGCCTGCATTTGCAACGGGCCAAAGTACAATTCTTCGGCGCTGTACATCACCGGCCCGGAGCGCTCGGCGACAATGACTTCGTAATCGAAGCGGTTCTCCCGCAGCACTTCTTCGCAGAGGATGCGATAACCATTTTCCATCAACCATTGACGCAGTGGCTGCTCGCCGCCGTTGGGCTGCAGGATCAGGCGCTCCTGGCCGTTCAGGTGCGCCTTGCCGCTGTCGAGGATGTCGCGGATCGTCTCGCCACCCATGCCGCACATACTGATCGCGGTAATTGCGTCGCCCGGCTCGATTGCCGCCAGACCATTGGCCAGGCGCACGCTGATCAGCTGATCCAGGCCGCTTTGGTGCACGCTGCGTTGGGCCGCGTGGAATGGCGTCAATGCCACCTCACCGGCCACCGCCGCCGCGATTGCGCCTCTACGCATCAACGCCACCGGCAGATAGCCGTGATCCGAGCCGATATCGGCCAGGCGCGCACCGGCCGGCACCTGCGCCGCCACGCGTTCCAGGCGCATGGACAATGTCTGTTGATTCAACTGCAGCCCCTTTTCACCACGAACCCCCGGCAACGTTGGCCGGATCGAGGGGCGATTCTGTCGAGCAACGTCGTGCATTTCAAGCCTGACGCCCTTCTCCTGGTGCTTTACCCGGCTGCATCAACGCCATGACCACCGACAGCGCAACCGGGGAGCGCCAGTGAATAACCCAAGCCATCTTCGCTTACTGGACCGCTCAGCCCGACAGTTGCGTTTTACTGAAGAGGGCAAGCGGTGCAGCCCTCGCCCCACTCAACTTTTTGAGGGCTGCGAAATGCACACACTCCTCAGGCAGACACACTACTCTTCTGTCCTGCTGACACTTAATGCGGAGATGGCCGTGGACCGGTTCCAGGAAATGAAAGTGCTGCTGGCCGTTACCGAGGCGAAGAGTTTCGGCGGTGGCGGCAAGATTTTGGGCATGTCGCCGTCCAGTGTGACGCGCGCCATCGCCGCTTTGGAGAGCCGCCTCGGCACACTCCTGCTCGCCCGCAACTCGCGCACCCTTCGGCTGACCGAAGCCGGCCAGCGTTATGTGGAAGACTGCAAGCGTATTTTGCTCGAACTCGAAGAGGCCGAAGAGCTGGCCGCCGGCAGCAGCCTGCGCGCTCGGGGCAGTTTGACGGTCACCGCGCCCGTGATGTTCGGCGAGCTGTTTCTGATTCCGCTGATTGCGCAATACCTGACGGCGCATACCGAGGTGTCTGTCAATGCGCTGCTGGTGGACCGGCTGGTGAGCATGGCCGACGAGGGCGTTGATGTCGCCATCCGCATCGGACAGCTCCCCGAAGGCAGTTTCCATGCGCTGAAGGTGGGGGAAATTCGCTCGGTAATCTGTGCCGCACCCGCGTTTCTTGATCGCGTTGGCCGCCCTGCTCGCCCGCAGGATCTGCACGGCGCGCAGATTGTCATGTCCTCGGCCAGCAGCTTGCTGACCCACTGGCAGTTCGGCGGCCCGGATGAGGCCATTGTGCTCACTCCGCAGCCCCGCTTGATGGTCAGTTCCAATCAGGCAGCCATCAATGCCGCGCGCATGGGTTGGGGCTTTACTCGGGTACTTTCCTATCAGGTGGCGCAAGCCGTGGCTGAGGGTGAGCTGGAGATTGTGCTTGCAGACTTCGGAACCCCGCCGTTGCCAGTGCATATTATTTACCAAAGCGGCAGGCAGGTTTCGGCCAGGGTGCGGACCTTTGTCGACCACTGTTACAGCAAGCTGGTGGACGATTCGGCACTGCAGCAACCGGGAACGCCGTAATTGATGGGCCGCTACCGCCAGATGGAAATCTTCGTCGCCGTGGTCCAGGCCGGCAGCCTGGCGTCGGCGGCGCGCAGCCTCGCGCTGTCACCAGCCACCATCATGCGTACCGTGACGGCGCTGGAAACACGTCTGGGGACGGTACTGTTGTTGCGCGGGCCTCGTGGGATAAGCCTGAGTCGTGCGGGTGAACAGTTTGCCGCCAGTTGCCGGCTTATCCTGGAGGAAACCACCGAAGCCGAACGTTCGGCCGCCGGCCTGCATAGCCACCCCTCCGGCAAGTTGACAGTCGCCTTGCCCTTACTGATGGCTAATCAGGTATTTACAGCATTGGCAGTGGAATACCTGAATACGTTCCCAGATGTGCAACTGCTGACCCAGACCTGCGAAAGCATGCCCAAGCTGCTGGAGGAAGGCATCGACGTCGCACTGGTGGTCGGCCATCTTCCCGACTCGTCTGATTTCGCCGTATCGATCGGCACCGTCAGGCCGATCATCTGCGCCTCGCCTGCCTACCTTGCCCAATGGGGACGACCCGAAACGGCCGATGATCTGCGCGCCCACCGGGCCATCCTTGCGACATCCACAGGCCACGGCGCGGACTGGCGTTTGCACGGCGACACGTGCATGCACACGGTCAGGACCACACAAGTCCTTACCTGCACGACTCAGCAGGGTGCGATTCACGCCGCAGCCTGCGGGCTGGGGCTGATCCGTTGCATGAGCTATGAGGTCCATCGGGAGCTGCAATCCGGGCGACTTGAACCGGTTTTGCAAGCCTTCACGGCGCCCGATCTGCCGGTGCAGCTTATCTACCGTGAAGGACGCAAGGCCAGCGGGCGGGTGCGCGCTTTCATCGACTTTGCAGTGCCGCGTTTACGCCTTCATCCGGCGTTGCAAGCCTGATCAGCGCCAAGTGGCTCCGGCCGTCGTTGTTGCAGAAACTGAAATCATGGATTGCCGGTCATGGCGATTCTGCTTTGCCGCATCCGGGCGCAGCATGCCGTATCGCCACCGACCGGCTTGCTGCGGCAAGCCCCACCCTCTGGATACGGAGTTTCCGACATGCCTCAACACGCGATCAAACTTTACCGCCACCCACTTTCCGGTCACGCCCACCGTGTGGAGCTGTTGCTCTCGTTGCTTGAGTTGCCGACCGAACTGGTGTTCGTCGACCTCGCCAAAGGCGCGCACAAGCAAGTCGAGTTCCTCAAACTTAATCCCTTCGGCCAAGTGCCGGTGATCGATGACAACGGCACTGTGCTCAGCGACTCCAACGCGATTCTGGTCTATCTGGCAAAAACCTACGGCGACGGTCGCTGGCTGCCGGAAGATCCCGTCGCGGCGGCGCGCGTGCAGCGCTGGCTGTCGGTGGCGGCGGGTCAGGTGGCATTCGGTCCCGCTGCTGCGCGGCTGATCACTGTGTTTGGTGCATCGTTCAATGCCGAAGAAGTCATCAACCGCGCCCACACATTGTTCAAGATGATGGAAATGGGGCTGGGCACGACAACATTCCTTGCCGGAGACGCGCCAACCATCGCCGATGTCGCCAACTACGCCTACATCGCCCATGCGCCAGAAGGCAATGTATCGCTGCAGGACTACCCGAACCTGCGCGCCTGGCTGGCGAGGATCGAAGCGCTCCCTGGGTTCGTGCCCATGCAGGCCACCGCCGCCGGCCTTCTGGCGGGCTGAACCCGGACCAAGGCTGCCGGCGTGTCCGGCAGCCACAAGGAGTGCCCGCTCAATGGAAACCCTCCCAAAACACCGCCGTTCGCCCTGGCATGCCGGTGAGCGTACCCTGCAACAGAAAATTGGTGCGTCAGAGCGCATGGAGGCCGCTGGCCAGAAGTTCATCCGCGATTACCTGCCTGAGCAGCACCGGGATTTCTACCACCAGCTGCCCTTCATGATCGTGGGCGCAGTAGATGCCGAGAATCGTCCCTGGGCGACGCTGCTGGAGGGCCCGGAAGGCTTTGTCTCCTCTCCCGATCCGAAGCACCTTTCGCTCGATGCTGCGCCAGACCCGCAAGACCCGGCCGCGCCTGGGCTGCGAGCCGGCGATGCCATCGGCATGCTTGGCATCGAGTTGCACACGCGGCGCAGAAATCGTATCAACGGGATAATCATCCAGGCGTCAGAGCAGCAGCTGGAAATCGCCGTCGAACATGCATTCGGCAACTGCCCGCAGTACATCCAGCGTCGCTCCTATACCCGAGTTTCAAGTGAGCTGGCGGTCAAGCCGCCACGCCAGGACCTTGCTTCGCTGGACCTTCGCGCTGTCGAGATAATCGACAACGCGGACACCTTCTTCGTCGCCAGCTACGTGGTGCACGACGACCAGCAGCGCTCGGTCGACGTTTCGCACCGCGGCGGCAGGCCCGGATTCATCAAGGTGCAAGGCAATCGTCTGATCATTCCCGACTACGCCGGCAATCTGCACTTCAATACCCTGGGCAATCTGCAGCTCAACCCCAAAGCAGGTTTGCTGTTCGTCGACTTCAGCACTGGCGACGTGCTTCAACTCAGCGGACGGACCGAGTTGATGCTGGAAAGTCCACTGATCAACGCTTTCGAAGGGGCCGAGCGGTTGTGGACCTTCGACGTGGAGCAGGTCGTGCATCGTCCGCAGGCCGTGTCGCTGCGCTGGCAATTTGAGGAGTTTGCGCCCACCAGCCTGATGACAGGGACGTGGGCCGATGCCGACCAGCGCCTGCGAGAAATCGAGCGACGTCGGCAATGGCATCAATGGCGCGTGGTGCGCGTGGAGCAGGAAGCCGCGGACATCCGTTCGCTGTATATCGAAGCGCTGGATGGCGCGGCGGTGACCTTTCTGCCTGGGCAACACATCCCGGTTCGCCTGCAGCCAAATGGCAGTGACATGCTGATCAGGACCTATAGCGTGTCCAGCGCCCCTTCCGATAACCATCTGCGCATCAGCGTCAAGCTTCAGGGCCCGGCCTCGCGCTATTTGCATGAGCAACTGCACGTCGGCGACGTTCTGGAAATCCGCCATCCCCTGGGCAGTTTTACCCTGAAGACCGACAGCGAAAGGCCCGCCGTGCTGATCGGCGCGGGAGTAGGCATCACGCCGTTATTATCCATGGCACGGGAGCTGGTGGCGCAGATCGACAAGCAGCAGCGGAGTCAGCCCGTCTACCTGTTTCAAGGTGGCAAAAGCTTGCATGACCTGCCCTTCCAGCGCGAGCTCCAGCAACTCAAGCAGCGTGCCTCAGGCCTCCTGCATCTGTGGCGCGCGTTGAGCAACGCTGACGAGAACGCGCAGCCGGGCGTGGACTTCGAGATAACGGGACGCCTGACCCTCAAGCACATCAAGGCCAACCTGCCGCTCGACGACTACGACTTTTACCTGTGCGGACCGGCAAGTTTCACTCAGGACGTGTACGACGGTTTACGCGGTCTGAATATCCCGGACCTGCGCATCCATGCCGAAGCCTTTGGTCCCTCGACATTAAAGCGCCACGGCGATACACAGCGCCCGGTCCTGATTCAGCCGCCAGCCGCCAGCTCGCCAGTGCCGGTGTACTTCGCGACCTCCGCCAAGGAAGCGCGCTGGACCCCGCAAGACGGCAGTCTGCTGGAACTGGCGGAAAGCCGTGGCCTGAACCCCGACTTCAGCTGTCGCGGCGGGTCGTGCGGCACCTGCAGAACGCGGCGGATCAGCGGTCAGGTCCACTACCCCAACCCACCGGCAGAAATGCCGGAAGACGATATGGTGCTGATCTGCTGTGCGGTGCCTGCTGAGGGCGAAAGCGGCATCCAGCCTTTGGTCCTGGATCTCTAGCGAGGAAAAGACGTTTTGCCTTGTCACTGACGAAGCCCGCACTGAGGATTATCAGACTCCAGGGCAAATTTTCCGACTCCAGCGCGGAACTCCGTCAGCCAAGGCAAGGCATTGTCCGGCCCCATTGTTCACACTCGGCTCTAAAGCAATCGCAGGTTCGACCACTGCGATGCATAAAAACAAGAGCCCGAAACATGAACAGTCATCTGCCTGAAACTCACGCCAACACCGGCCATATCGGTGCGCGGCAAGCGCGTGTCGAAGACGCCGCCCTGCTGCGCGGGTTGGGTCGTTTCGCCGACGACGCGGCGATCCCGCCCGGCACCTTGCACGCGGCAATCGTTCGCTCGCCCCATGCCCATGCGCGTATCACCGCCATCGATTTCGCCAAAGCCCTGACCCTGAAAGGCGTGCATGGCGTGCTGGTCGGTGCAGACGTCAAGCGTTGGGCGTTGCCGTTTCCGGTGGGTGTGCGGCAACCCATGGAGCATTGGTGCATTGCTGTCGACAAGGTGCGCTATGTCGGCGAGCCGGTTGCGGTGGTGATTGCCGAAAACCGTTATCTGGCTGAAGACGCCATCGAAGCGGTGCGCGTTGATTATGAGCCGCTGCCGCCGATCATCGATCCCGAGGCCGCGACCGGGGAGCAGGCGTCGTTGCTCCACGAAACGGTTGGCAGCAACGTTGTCAACGAACGGCATTTTCGCTACGGCGAGCCCGAACTGGCTTTCGAGTCCGCCGCCCACCGGATCTCGTTGAAGGTACAGTATCCGCGCAGTTCCTGTACGCCCATCGAATGCTATGTGGTCCTCGCGCAATTTGAGCGGACCACGGGCGTGTATGACGTCATGGCCAATTTCCAGGGCCCATACGCGCTGCACACGGTCATGGCTCGCGCCTTGAACGTACCCGGCAATCGTCTGCGCCTGCGCACTCCCAAAGACTCCGGCGGCAGCTTCGGCATCAAGCAAGGCGTATTTCCCTATGTGGTGATGATGGGCCTGGCGGCGCGCAAGGTCGGCGCCCCGGTGAAATGGGTCGAAGATCGCCTTGAGCACTTGCAGGGCGCGTCATCGGCCACCAACCGCGTCACTGAAATCGAAGCCGCAGTGGACGCCGATGGCCGAGTGACGGCCTTGCGCTATGACCAGATTGATGACTGCGGAGCCTACCTGCGCGCCCCGGAACCGGCCACGTTCTATCGCATGCACGGCAACCTCACCGGGGCCTACGCCATACGCAATCTGCTGGTCCGCAATCGGGTTGTCCTGACCAACAAGACCCCGACCGGCCTGAACCGTGGTTTTGGTGGGCCGCAAGTGTATTTCGCCCTGGAGCGACTGATGCAGCACATCGCCGTGCAGCTCAAGCTCGATCCTCTTGAGGTCATTCGCCGCAATCTGGTGCCTGCCGACGCCTTCCCCTACCGGGCCGCCGCCGGCGCTTTACTGGATTCCGGCGATTACCAGGCGGGCATCGCTCTCGCAGTCAACGACGGCGGACTGGTCGAACTGATCCAGCGCCGCGACAAGGCGCGCGCCGAAGGCAGGATCTACGGCATCGGCTATGCCGCTGTGGTCGAACCGTCGATTTCCAATATGGGCTATATCACCACTGCCATGACCGTCGAAGAGCGCGGCAAGGCTGGCCCGAAAAACGGCGCGGTAAGCACCGCCACCATCACGGTCGGGCCGTTGGGCGACGTGACGGTGCATGTGTCTTCGACGCCCCAGGGCCAAGGCCATCAAACCGCCGTCGCGCAAGTGGTGGCCGAAGTACTGGGCGTGACTCTGGAATCGATCATCGTCAACGTCGAGCTCGACACCCAGAAAGACGCCTGGTCGATTGCCTCGGGCAACTACTCCAGTCGCTTTGCCGGGGCCGTGGCGGGCGTGGTGTATCAAGCGGCGATCAAGATTCGTGATCGTCTGGCCAATCTCGCGGCAGTGCAGCTCAAGGTAGACGCTCAGGACGTGCGCTTCGCCAGCGGCAAAATCTTCGTGGCGGACGGTCCATCCGCGCCCTTTCACCGGATTGCCGGTGCGGCGCACTGGGCGCCGGGTTTGCTGCCAGAGGGCGAGTCCGGCGGCATGCGTGAAACAGCCTTCTGGTCGCCGCCGCAACTGACCGCGCCAGATGATGCGGACCTGGTCAACAGCTCGCTGTGCTACGGCTTTGTTTTCGATATCTGCGCCCTGGAAATTGATCCGGTCACCGGCGCCATCCATATCGATCGTTATATCACCAGTCACGACGCCGGACGCATGCTCAACCCGGATTTGGTCGACGGCCAGATACGTGGCGGTTTCACCCAAGGTCTGGGTGCCGCGCTGATGGAAGAATTCGCTTACGGTTCCGATGGCAGCTTCCTGTCCGGCACCTTCGCCGACTATCTGGTGCCCACTGCCCCGGAAGTCATCGAGCCGCTGATCCTGCACATGGAAACGCCCTCGCCTTTCACCCCATTGGGGGCCAAGGGCGTTGGCGAAGGCAACAACATGAGTACACCCGTGTGCATCGCCAATGCCGTTGCCGATGCCTTGGGTCGTGACGACATCCGCCTGCCGCTGACGCCGTCACGGGTTCGCACGTTGATCGGCATTGACGAGCCGCAGCGTCCCGCCGGCATGCAACAGAACGACAGTTTTCCGGCCGAACCTGCTGGCGGCTCGGCCCTGCGCGCCAGCGATTCGGTGGTGATTCCGGCCACGCCGCAGCAGGTATTCGACACCCTGCTGGATCCGCAAACCCTCAAGGCAATCATTCCCGGCTGCCATGCACTGGAACTGGAAGGCGAAAACCGCTACAGCGCCGATGTCACGGTCGGTGTGGGCATGATCCGCGCGCGTTTCGAGGCCAAGGTCGCCCTGAGTGATCTGGAGCCGCCGCACTCCCTGCGCCTGTCGGGCTCGGGCAACAGCTCGATGGGCTCGGCCATCGGCCACGCCAAAGTGCGGTTCGTCGAACTGGAAAATGGCCACACACGCCTTGAATACCACTATCAGGTTTCGGTCAGCGGCAAGGTCGCAGCCGTGGGTGGACGCATGCTGCAAGGTGCTTCGAAAGTCATCATCGGTCAGATATTCACCCGTCTTTCCCAGCGGGTCACCGGCCAGGCCATCAGCGACAACTGGTGGACACGTCTGAAAGCCAGCGTTGCCGCGCTACTGGGCAAGGGAGGTGCGCAATGAAGCCGGCCCCGTTCGATTACGTCCGCGCCAGCAGCCGTCGCGAGGTCCTCGACCTGCTCGCCGAATATGGCCAGGAGGCCCGGATCATTGCCGGCGGCCAGTCGTTGATGGCGGTGCTGAACATGCGCCTGGCCCAGCCAAAACTGCTGATCGACATCAACCACGTGCCGGACCTGAACTTCATCGAGCGGCGCCAGGATTGCCTGGCAGTCGGTGCGGCGGTGCGTCAGGCACAATTGCTGGAACGCCCGTCATTACCCGATGAAGTGCCGCTGCTGGCCTTGGCCATGCCGTGGATCGGGCATTTCCAGACCCGCAATCGCGGCACTGTTTGCGGCTCCATCGCCCACGCCGATCCCAGCGCCGAATTGCCGTTGTGCCTGGTCACTTTGGGCGGGGAAATCGTTCTGCAATCGACAAAAGGCCAGCGCCGCGTCAAGGCCAGCGAGTTCTTTCAGGGAATCCTGACCACTGACAAGCGTGCCGACGAGTTGGTGGTCGAAGTGCGTTTCCCGCTCAAGCGTGCAGGCATTACCTACCGCTTCCAGGAAATCGCCATGCGTCACGGCGACTTCGCCATGGTCGCCCTGGCGGCAGCAATTGGCGAGGAACAGGTGGAGTTCGGCATCGGCGGCGTCAGCGACCGCCCGCAGCATCGGCAGCTGGCCCGTGGCGCCACCCTCAAGGATGCGTTGAACGAAGTGGCCTGGTCATTGGACGCTCAAGACGATGTACATGCCAGCGCCGCCTATCGCCGGCAGCTGGTTCGCGAACTGGGGCAGCGCCTCATTGAAGGAGTCTGATCATGCGCGTCAATGTCGACCAAGCCTTTGTCGTCAATCTGAAACTCAATGGTCGCGAGCGCCAGGCAAGCACCGAACCGCGCACTCAGCTGTGTGATTTCCTGCGCCACGATCTGGGCGCCACTGGCGTGCATGTCGGCTGTGAACACGGCGTCTGCGGTGCCTGCACTGTGCTGGTCGACGGCGTGGCCATGCGCTCGTGTCTGATGCTGGCGGTGCAGAGCCATGAGCGACGCATCGACACCGTGGAATCGCTGGCCGAGGACGATGTGCTCAGCGATTTGCAGCAGGCATTCCGGCGTCATCACGCCCTGCAATGCGGCTTCTGCACGGCGGGCATTCTCATGTCCTGCGTGGACTTCCTCGAACGGGTACCCGCCCCGAACGAAACCCAGGTTCGCGACATGCTCTCCGGGCATCTGTGCCGTTGCACCGGCTACACCGGCATGGTCCGGGCTGTTCTTGAAGTGGCATCACAACGTCAAACGAACCAGGAGGTAAAACAATAATGTTCGATCTCGGACGCAGCTTCCTCGCTGCCGTCGAACGCCGTCCCGATGCGGTGGCGATCAGCGATGCAGCCCTGAAAAAAACTTACCAGCAGTGGTTCAATGACATTCAACGCGCCGCCCACGGCCTGGAACGCCTGGGCCTGAAACGCGGCGACCGGATGCTGGTGGCAATGCAAAACCGTTGGCAGATGGCGACGCTGCACTGGGCTTGTCAATTCGCCGGGATCGTCGTAACCCCGCTCAACTGGCGCTCCACCAGCGAAGAACTGGCCCATTGCATCGCCGATGCGCAGGTCAAGGCCATTGCCTATGACGACGCCACCGCTGCGGCGCTGGCGGCCTGTCCCAGCGCCACCGGGCTGCCGCGTATTGCCAGTGGCGAGCGTGCGGCAGCGGATGACCTGAGCTTCGAGCAGCTGTGCGCCGAAGCCCCGGCGTCCACCATCCTGCGCGCCACGGCCGAGGATTTTTCCCTGCTGCTGTATACCTCAGGGACCACCAGCAAACCCAAGGGTGTACCCCGCCGCCACCGTGCCGAGCGCGCGGCGGCCGTGGCCCACGTCGCGCAGAATCTGTACCGGCATGACGAATGCACGCTGGGCGTAATGCCTCTGTATCACACCATGGGCGTGCGCTCGCTGCTGTCCATGGCGTTGATCGACGGACATTTCGTCTGTGTGCCGCGCTTCGATGTGGAGGCGACCCTGCAAGCCATCGAGCAGCAGCAGGTCAGCAACCTGTACCTGGTGCCGACCCTGTATCACATGCTCATCGAGCATCCGGGCTTTCGCAAGGAACGGGTCGCCAGCGTGAAAAAAATCGGTTTTGCCGGGGCGCCCATGAGTGACGGGTTGATGAAGCGTGTCGAGCAGGCGTTCGAGCCCGAACTGTTCGTCAATCATTACGGCTGTTCGGAAATTTACACCTTCACTATCGACCAACACGCCCATCACAAACCGGGTTCATCCGGCCGGGGCGCGCTCAATCAGCGCATTCGCATCGTGCCGATGGATACCACCGACCCAAGCATTGCAACCCGCCAGGGCGAAGAAGGACAGATCATTGCCGACCTGGCCAGTGACGAAGCGTTCGAGGGCTACCTCAATCGCCCGGAGGCCACCGCCAAGGCACTGCGCGATGGCTGGTATTTCACCGGTGATATCGGTTATTTCGATGCAGACGGCGACCTTTTCGTCACTGGCCGGGTCGACGACCTGATCATTACCGGTGGCGAAAATGTCAGCCCGGTGGAAATCGAAAGCCTGCTGTCGCTGCACCCCGCCGTTGAGGAGGTGGTGGTGGTCGGCCTGCCGAACGAGCAGTGGGGCAAGATCATCGCCGCCTTTATCAAACTGCGCAGCGATGTCAGCCATGCCGAACTCGATGCTCATTGCATCGCCTCGGGCCTGGCCAAATTCAAGCGTCCGCGTCATTACCAGTTCATCGATCAAATCCCGAAATCGCCAGTCGGCAAGGTGTTGCGTCGCGTGCTGCTCGAAGAGCATCAGGCAAAAACCTTGAAGACCGCGTGCTAATCCCCAGGAGGACATTCACATGCAACCGCAATCGATCCAGCAATTTCTCGACACCGAATTCGATGGCTTTGAGGTCGTGGTCGACACTGCCCGGCAGCGTGCCGACATCATTCTCAACCGCCCGCCGCTCAACGTGATCGCCATGCCCCAGCGCGATGCGCTGCGCCAGGTGTTCGAGGCCCTCGACGAACATCCGGGAGTCCGGGTTATCGTGCTGCGCTCGGAGGGCGAGCACTTTTCCAGCGGCGGTGACATCAAGGGTTTCCTCGAAGCCTCGCCGGAGCATGTCTCCAAACTGGCCTGGAACGTGGCGGCCCCCGCCCGCTGCGAGAAACCGGTGATTGTCGCCAATCGCGGCTACACCTTTGGCGTAGGTTTCGAGCTGTCTCTGGCGTGTGATTTCCGCGTCGCCTCGGAAACCACCCGCTATGCACTGCCGGAACAGAACCTCGGACAGATTCCCGGTTCGGGCGGCTCTGCCCGTCTGCAGAAAATGATCGGCATCACCCGCACCAAACACATGGTCATGCGTGCCAAGCGCATCAGCGGGCAGCAGGCCTACAACTGGGGCATCGCCACTGAATGCGTCCCGGACAGTGAGCTGGAAAACACGGTCGACGCTCTGGTGGAGGAACTGTGTCGCTTCTCGCCCCTGGCCCAGCGCACCGCCAAACGTTTGATCAACGACAACGAAAACTCGCCGCTGACCGTCGCCATCGAAATGGAAGGCCATTGCTACAGTCGCCTGCGCAGCTCCGCGGATTTCAAGGAAGGCGTCGAGGCGTTTCACGGCAAACGAGCAGCCGTTTTCAAGGGTGAATGACAGATCCGGCGCAGGCGATGGCGGTGCAGCGGTGAATTTCCTGCACCGCCGTCGTTTCGCCAGTGCATGTTTGAGGATGTTTCTCCCTGATAACTATAAAAATCGGAGTCACTGTCATGGCAACAATCGATACCAGCACCACGACGCAATCAAGCGCCTCGTCGCCGGACGCGGCCGCCGCAGGCTATCTGCCCGCCCGCAAGGCACTGCTGGCAGGCTTCGCTTCGACCTTCGGCTGGGCGCTGGACCTGTTTGACCTGTTCATCCTGCTGTACGTGGCGCCCATCATTGGCCGACTGTTTTTCCCGTCGGACACGCCGACCCTTTCTCTGGCTGCCGTCTACGCATCTTTTGCCGTGGCGCTGCTGGTGCGTCCGCTGGGCTCGGCGATCTTCGGTGCCTATGCAGACAAGCACGGACGCAAGCGCGCGCTGATGGTGTCGATGGTCGGCGTCGGCATTTCCACAGCGCTGTTCGGTGTGCTGCCAACCCTGGCGCAAGTGGGCGTTATAGCACCGGTACTGTTTCTGATCCTGCGCATCGTCCAGGGTATTTTCGTCGGCGGCATCGTGGCCTCGACTCATACCATTGGCACCGAATCCATCTCGCCACGCTATCGGGGCCTGATGTCTGGCCTGATCGGCGGAGCTGGCGCGGGCATGGGTTCGCTGCTCGCATCGTTCGCCTACCTGGTGCTTTCCGAAGTCTTTCCTGGCGCCGAGTTCGACGTGTGGGGCTGGCGCTGCATGTTTTTCTGCGGGCTGATCAGCACTGTCTTCGGCCTGCTGATGTTTCGCTATCTGGAAGAAACGCCGGTATGGCGCCAATTGCAGGAAACGCGAAAGAACACCCCGGCCAAACCGACACAGTCTCCGCTCAAACGTCTGTTTGGCATCGAATACCGCAAGGTCATGCTCATCAACCTGTTGATCACTTTCGGTGGCGGCGCCACTTATTATCTGGCCTGCGGTTACTTGCCGACGCTGCTCAACGTGGTCGCCAAAGTGCCGCACATGGAAACCTCGCAACTGTTGATGTACGGTTCGCTGAGCACCATCGTCGGCTCACTCGTGTTCGGCTATGCCAGCGACTTGATAGGTCGCAAAAAGACCTTCATTGTCTTGGGCGTGCTCAATCTGGTCTGCCTGCCGCTGATGTTTCTGCACGTCGCCGAACCCGGCTCGCTGCTGCGAACCGGGCTGTATTGCGCAGGGATCGCCTTCATGGGCGGGGCAATGATTGCGCCGATCCTTATCTTCCTCAACGAACGCTTTGCAACCGAGTTGCGCGCCAGCGGCACCGGACTGTCGTGGAATATCGGCTTCGCCCTGGGCGGAACCATGCCGACCTTCGTTTCTCTGGCCAGCGGCAGCCCGGCGCAGATTCCTCAGGTGCTGGCGATTTTCGCTGTGGTGTTGTCGTTGATCTATCTGGTCGGCAGCCTGGTGGTGCCGGAAACCAAAGGCAACTTCAATTGAGGTCTGGCGAATCCGGCAAGGCCAGAATGAAGTCGCTGATCAGCTGCAAGGTCTGTTCAGTGGCTTCGCGCTGGGGAAAGTGCCGGCAATCGTCCAGCAGGACACAGCGACATGCTGCGTCCACATGACGTTCGATGATCGCCAACTGTTCGGCGGTGGCGTATTGATCGTCACGGCCCTGAATGACCAGCAAGGGCCGGGTAATCTCTTTGAGCCGCACCACCAGCGGTTCAAGAGTGAAATCCGGGTGCAGCCAGTTGTCGCTCCAGCCATGGAATGCAGCCGCTGCATTAGCGCCATGGTGACGCGTCAGTTGCTCGCGCAGCGAGCCCGTATGCCACAGCGCCGTGGTCTGGCGCACGCCCGCGAGGGTTTGCGCTTCGACCAGCACGTGGGGCGCCAGGGCAATACTGCCCCGTACGCGGGGATCATTGAGCGCGGCGTAAAACAACACAATCGAAGCCCCATCGCTGTGGCCCAGCAACACCACATCGTGCAGCGCCAATGCATCCAGCAGCCGGGCCAGCTCCGCCGGGCCGTCATGGCTCAGATAGTCAAGGCCGCGAGGCAGCGTCACCGGGCTGGATCGCCCGTAACCCTGGCGACTGTAGACCAGCACGCCGCAACCGGTCGCGCTGCGCAACCGCTCGGGGAAATCGCGCCATTGAGCGGCGCAACCCAGGCCTTCGTGCAGCAGCACCAGGGTGGGTCGTCCGCCAGGGATTCCCGGCAAGTGCCGGTATTCAAGGTCGATCTCGCCGAGTGCGAGGCGGCGAGTGCTGGCAATGGATTCACCGGACATGAGAGGACTGACACTGAAAACGAGACCTGAAGATTACCGCAGTCGCTTTGGATCGGGTCAAGAGGCATGCAAATTTCGGCTACGCAGGCCATTGAGCAGAAGATCGCCCGGCCAACCAAATCCGGCTGGACGCAGGCCTTGGTCTACGGGATATTAAACCCTTGGCCGCGTTGTCGATCTGCCCCGTTCCAACCGCGCAAAACAACGCCACCCCAAACAGAACAACGACTGCCCTACTCCTTCGGTGCAGCCGCAAAATAACAGCCGCTGCGAGCGAGCGAGGGAGTTACCCAATGTCGATTGCCCAACGAGTGTTTCACGGAAAGTTTGGCCGTGTCGCGTTGCTCAACATGGACCGGGCCTTGGTGACTCACACCCATTCCGAATGCCACGTGCTGGTCAAGGTTTCCGGGGAAGACACCTACTTCAACGTCAATGGACGCCGGGTCCCCCTGGCGGATCGCAGCGCAGTGCTGGTCAATGCCTGGGAGCCGCACTTCTATGACCCGCAACCCGGGGCCGGCAACACCCTGATTCTGGCCCTGTACATCGAACCGGCATGGCTGGCCACCGCCCAGCAATCGCTGGCACTGAGCGCACGCCCGGACTTCTTTGCGCATCCGTGCATTGACCTGTCACGGCAAATCCGCAACCTGGCCGATATCCTGATTGCCGAAATGCACGGCTACGGGTTGGTGCCCAAGGAGCGCATCGAGTTCCTGCTGTTCGATTTCCTGATCCAGTTGATCGAAGACTTTTCCCAGTGGCGACAACTATGGCGCCAGGGTGCGCCGACCCACGGCGAGTTTCGCGATGCACGCATCCGCCGTGGCACGGCTTACTTGCTCGAACATCTGGAAGAACCCGACCTGATCGACAACGCGGCGCGTGCCAGTGGATTGTCCAGGGCGCACTTCTTCGCGCTGTTCAAGAAAGACACAGGCATGACCCCGACGCTGATGGTCAACGACGCCCGCATGCGCCGCGCATTTACCTGGCTGGAGCGCGAACGCAGCGGCACCCTCGGGCTGCTGTCGGACAGTCTCGGATTCTCTGAACAAGGCCATTTCACGCGCTTCTTTCGCCAACACATCGGCGCTTCACCAAGCCAGTACCAGCGCGTGGTGGACAGCTACGCCGGCAAGTGATCTGCCCCGCATCTGCGCGCCTTCATTACCGTCTGTTCAACAACTTCGCCAATACGAAAGTTGCCAAGACCGCCAGCACAACGGCGGTCGTGATAGACGCCACCGCGCCCCACTGCAGAATTGAGTTTTTGAGGGTCAGGTAGAACCCGACTACGCCAACAGCACCGATGGCGTTGCCTCGCACTATTGCACTCAATTCGTGACGCCCGCCCTGGACGTGGGCGAACACTGCGAGCGGCCAGGCGATCACCGGGATCGGCGCCAGCAGCCCGCTGAACACCGGCCCGAGCCACTTTGCGCTTGTGGTAATAGCCAATAGCAGCAGTGTGGCCGTCAGCATTCGCATGGGGATGACCCAGCGTGGCACCGGAACATAGGGCGCGGCGCTTGCCTGCGTTTGTTTCGAGGTGGCTACGATTATCAGGATGACCAGCAGCAGCGTTGCAGTGATTGACACTACCAGCAGGCCCAAACGACTCATCAGCAAGGCAGTTGCCGCGTAAAACGCCAAGGCAGATATGCAGCCAATAAACGCGGAAACTCTCAGGGTCACCAGCAGGTAAAACAAATAAGTCGCCTGGATCGCAGCCAGCCCGGCCAGTGCACCCGGTACTGCCGCCAACGCAAATTGCGCGCCCTGCTCCAGGCTGAGAAACAGCATGACCAGCGCCGAAGTGATGGGCAGTCCGGATAGCAGCCCGCCGATTTGCGTGCCCCAGCGCCTGGCAGCCAGCGAGATGGCCAGCATCAGCGCTGGGGTGATGAACAATTTGAGGTAGAACGCAGTCATGGAGGAGATACGTCAAGGCTAAAGGTCCGCACGAGCCTATAGCTTTCATGCGCTGTTTGCCTGACGAATTGGTTCCTTACACCGGTTTGAATCCATACAACCGGGCTGGATTGTCCACCAGAATCCGCTGGCGAACGTTGTCATCAAGGGCCCACTCGCGGAGTAAATCCAGCATGGCCATGTCATCGGGCGCAGGACTACGACCCGGATGCGGCCAATTGCTCGCCCAAAGACAGCGCTCAGGAAATGCCTGGACCAGAGTTCGCGCCAGCACGCTGACGTCTTGGTAATGGGGTGGCCCTGATTTCGACGTTTCATAGGGCGCGGACACTTTGACCCAGACCTTGCCCGAATCCAGCAGACTCAGCAGGCTTCTGAATCCCGGATGATCAACGCCGACCGGCTCCAGAAACTTGCCGGTGTGGTCGATGCTCACCGCGCTTGGCAAGGCGCGGATACGTGCCTCGAAGTCGCCCAATTGTCTACCGTCGACTTGAAGATTGATCACCCAGCCCAGCTCGGCGATCCGCGCGGATATTGGCTCCAGCGCATCCCAACCCAAGGCGCCCTGAGCATCGGGGATCAGCATGAAGCGCACGCCGCGTACGCCTGCACTGTGGAGTCTGGACAAGGTTTCGTCGCTGACGTCTGGCGCAATCACAGCGATTGCCCGCGCAGCGTCCCCCGCTTGCGCCAAGGCATCGAGCAGACAACCCATATCGAAACCATAGCCATTGGCCTGGACCAGTAGCGCCCGCTCCAGTCCCAGACGCCGCTGCACATGCTGGTAATCACTCCAGCTCGCGCGGGCAATCTGCTGCGCCAGCGGGAAACGTTCTGGCTCGTAAATATGCACGTGACAATCGCAAGCGCCTGGCATCGGGCTCAAAGAGGAATCACTCATGGGACAGCTCCACGCTTGGGTTGCTTTGAATGCCGAACAGGCGCGCGGCCCGGCTGGCATGTTCCAGGTTGACCGCGTCGGCGGGGACTCCGCCGGCCAGCAGGGCCTGGACCTGGCGAACAGTGTCCATAGCCTGATGCTCGCTGGCCTCGGGGGTCAGGCCACCGATGTGCGGGTTGGCGATGACTTTCGGGTGCGCGGCAATTGCCGGTGTCGGCATCTGATCCGCGGCGCGCCCTACATCCAGTGCGCATCCAGCGATGACCTGCTCGTCAAGGGCAGCGACCAGCGCTTGTTCATCGACCAGTTCGCCACGGGATGCATTGATGAAAAACGCGTGGGGTTGCATGGTCTGAAATGCCCTGCGGCCGAACAGGTTCGCGGTTTCAGCAGTGGCCGGCGCCAGGCAGACGACGTAGTCTGAAGCAGCTGTCACCTCGTCGAACGAGGCCTGCCTGATCCCCGGTTCATTGGCCGAGACAAACGGATCGCAGACCAGCACATTCATGTCGAAAGCCCGCGCCATGGTTGCCAGTTTTCTGCCGATGAAACCGTAGCCGACGATGCCCAGGGTCGAGCCGCGCAGTTCTCGGCCCATGCTGACTGCGGGGATCTTGCCCTGCCAATAACCCGCAGCGGCACGACTGATGCCGCGACTCAGATCGATCATTACGCCCATGACCCATTCGCTGACCGAAGTATCGAAACCGGGGGTGGCACGGGTTACCAGTACGCCGTGAGCGCTGGCGGCCTCTACGTCGATGTTGCGGATATCCACCGCCACCCGACAAAACGCCGCCAGGCCCGGCAATTGTTCGAATAACTGCGCCGGCGCAGCCGTTTCGCGACTGGACACAATGATCTGGCACCCTTGTGCGGCCTCGACCAGTTCATCAATCTGCAACAGGTGCCGCGATGTATTGAGCTTGACCGTGGCGCACGCGCGCAATTGGTCAAGGGCACGCTTGCTGTAGTAGTTTTCCAGCGTTTGCGGTGAGTGCGTCAGGAATATCGTGGTCATGTCATTCAGTCCCTTTATGAATTTGCCGGAGCGGCTACCGACTGCCGGCACACCAGGTCGGGTTGGAAAATCAGGTTGACCGGGGATTGCTCCATTTGCCGGGAGCGCTCAACCACGCGCTGCACCATGGCATCGGCCATTGCATCGACGGGCATCGCCACCGAAGTCAGACCGGGGTTGGTAAACGCCGCGATGGACAAGCCGTCCATGCCCACCACCGAAATATCCTGAGGTACGCGCAGGCCGGCTTGATGCAGGCCGGACATCAGGCCGATGGCGAGCAGGTCGTTGACCGTGACAATGCCAGTGGGCATCGGGCGCATGGCCTTGATCTGGCTGGCCATGGCAAAACCCAGGCTGGCCAGTTCGGAATCGCCGAAAATCTCGGCCACCTGGCCTTCGATCACTTGGCTGCTGTCCTGTAATCCCGCCTGCGCGACCCGTTCGAAAAAGCCGGCAATTTTATTGGAGCGACTCACGGTTTTGCCGCCTGGAACCAGAAACGCCAGGCGCGAATGCCCATGAGCAATCAGATGATCTGCGGCCACGTAGCCGGCCTGAAAGTTATCCGGCGACATATGGTCGACCTGGGAATGCTCTGCCAGGTCAATGCTGCGGTCATAGCTGACCACCGCCAGCCCGCGGGAAACCGCATCCTCAAGGTGGCGCTCGTCATCCATCGACGAGACCACGATCACCGACTGCACGCCAAACGAAAGCAAGTCTTCGAACATCCGTGCTTCGTGCTGCTTGTCACGATGGGTATTGGCCAACAACAGGCGGTAGCCGTAACGCTCCTGCGCAGCGGCTTCGATTTTCAGGGCCAGTTGCCCGTACATGGGGTTGGCGGTCGACGGAACCAGCAGGCCAAGCATCGGTGTATGACCGGTCTTGAGCTGCCGCGCCGCCCGGTTGGGCCGATAGTTCAGGGTGCTGATCGCCGCCTCCACCCGGCGATAGGTTTCTGCGCCCAGCTTGTCGGTTCGGCCGCTCAGGACGTTGGATACCGAACTGACCGATACGCCTGCCAAGGCTGCTACATCGTGAATCGTTGCCATCTTTTTGCCTTAACCCATATTAAAAGTGCGTGGCAGCCACAACGAAATCGAGGGCACCAGAACAATCAGAACCAACATCATCGCCAGCAGCAGCAAGTATTTGAGCATGCGCCGCGACACATCTTCGACCTTGGTGCCGGTCATCGCGCAGGTGGCGAACAATCCGAGACCGAAAGGCGGTGAAAACAGCCCCAGGCCCATGGCAATTACCGACACGGTACCGAAGTGCAACGGATGAATACCCACCTGAACCGCAATCGGCACCAACAGCGGACCGAAAATGATCAGCGCAGGCGCGCCTTCAAGCACCGCGCCAAACACCACCATGATGATGACCGACGCGAAGAGAAACGCCAGCGGACCATAGTCATGAGCCAGGGCAAGCATGAAATCGGAGATGATCGCCGGTATTTGCAGGATCGTCAGTGCAAACGCCACGCTGGACGCAGCGGCAATAATGAACAGGATCCCAGCGGCCATCGCTGCCGAACGCACGAACAGCGCGGCAATTGCCCGAGGCGTCAGTTCGCGGAAGGTCACGCCACCGACCAGCAGCGCGTAGACCACGGCAAAAGCCGACACTTCAGTGGAGGTCGCGACACCGGACGTCACGCCCTTGCCGATCATTGCCACCATGATCAGCGCCACCAGCGCGCCGCCCATCAGCCGCAGCAATGGCGTGCGCAGTGGAAATGCTTCGTTGGGATCGACCTTGCGCCCGAAGATAACCGCCAGGGTCGCCAAACCCATGGCCAGCACCACGGCTGGCACAATCCCGGCCAGGAACAGGCCGCCGATGGAGATATTGGCGACAAAGCCCATGATGATCATGTTGATGCACGGCGGAATGGTTTCCGCCATCACCCCGGAAGCGGCCAGCACTGCTGCGGTTTCGTTGGGGTCTTGACGCGTACGACGCACAGCGGGGACAACGATGCCGCCGACAGCGGCGATATCCGCCAGCTTCGAGCCGGACACGCCGGAAAAGAACGCCGTCGCCAGAATGGTAATCAGGTTCATCGAGCCGCGCACACGTCCAAAGACCCTGACGAGCAACTCGATCAGGCGTGCGGACATGCCGTTGACCTCCATCACCAGCCCCGCCAGGACGAAGAAAGGAATCGCCAGCAACACGAAGTGATCCATGCCCGCCATGACTTGCTGGGAGTAGATGACCATGGGCAACGATGGATCGCCCATGAAATACAGCAGCGCGCACATGGCCAAAACAAAGGCGATGGGCACGCCGACCAGCAATCCGCCGACGAAGCCCAACAGCAGCAGCGTCCAGGGTTGCAGGGCGAAGGCTTCAAACTGGGTGTTCCAGCCCCAGACTGCGGCGCTGATGACGATGCAACCCAGCAGGCTCAGCCACGTGCTGCGCGTTGCGCCATTGACGGCATTGGCAACGCCGACGAGGGTCATCAGCAGCGCGCCGACGAACACCGGCAACACATTCAGCCACTGCGGCAGCCCCATTGGCGTCGAAACATTGGCCGAATCTTCAAGCAGCAACCATGAAGAGAATGCCAGCCCCGCCGCTGTTCCCGCGACCGCCCAGCCGCCGATCTGCAGTGCCACTTGCTGCCAACCAGCCGGCAATAGGGCGCGAAAGAAATCGACATGCACGTGCTTGCCTCGGGCGAGCACCGTGGCACCGCCGAGGAACACCAGCATGACCATCAAGCCACGTGCGACCTCCTCCGCCCAATCCACCGGCTGGTGGACGAAGTAACGCAGGATCACCGAGGCGAACACCACGGCCACGTCCACCGCCAACACCACCGCGCACAGGCGTTCGGTGAAGGTACACAGCGTGGCGAGCAATCGACCGCTGGCGGCCCGGTTATTGAATCCCCACTCCTGAGTGGGTACGAGCAAGCCCGCAGCGTCCAGTGGACTTTCCTGCCCAGGTTGATCCGCTGCAGCGGTGACGCTCAAGGATGGGTTCATCACGGGTATCTCTGATTGTTATTGTCGATAGCTGCGCAATTGAAGTCGCGGCACCCTGTGTGAGCCGCGATCAACTCCGTGACGCTTCGATGGCCGCCAGCACCGGGGCCGTGACCGGGTTACTTTGAGTGAACGGCACCCAGAGTTTTTCGCGCATCAGCTGCCGGGTGACGTCACGCTCGCTATCCGCCATCGGGAAGAAGGTCATGCCCGACTTGGCCAGTGCGGCAACCGCTTCAACGCCCTTGATTTTCGCGGTTTCGCGCTGGTGGATGCTGGCGTCCCGGGCGGCGGCGATAAACGCCGGTTGCAGGTCAGCAGGAATCTTGGCCAGGCCACGCTTGCCGATCACGGCAATGCACGGGCTGAACAGGTGATTGGTTTGCCAGCAGTTGCGCACCACTTCATCGAGCTTGTTGGCCAGCACGCTGGCCGCATCGTGTTCGAAGCCTTCCACAACGCCGGTCTGCACCGCTGTATAGACCTCGTTGAACGCAATCGGGGTGGGAATCGCGCCCAGCAGCTTGAAGGTCTCGATGAACGCCTGAGTCGGCAACACCCGTAACTTGACGTTTTTCATGGCCGCCAGATCCTTGATCGGCGGCTTGGTGTAGACACTGCGCGCGCTGAAATGTGAACCCCAGCCGATGACTGAACAGCCGGTGCGTTCCTGCAGCAGCTTGTTGTAGATATCGCCGACGCCGTTATCCACTGCCTTGGCCACATGGGCATAGCTGTCGAACAGGAAACCCAGGTCAAGCAGTGCCAGCTCGGGCAGCGCCGTCGCCCAGATCGAACTGCCGGTGACCATCATGTCGATCGATCCCAGACGCACCTGCTGCACCACATCGGCTTCCTTGCCCAACTGACCATTGGCAAAGAAATCGATGCGCACTTTGTCGCCCAAGGCTTGTTGAAGATTCTCGGCAAAGCGTTGGTAAAACAGGAAATGCGCCGAGTTCTGATCGGACGGCATGGTGGAAGACAGTCGCAGCACGGGAGTTGCGGCACGGCTGAAGGTTGGCAAAGACAAAGCAGCAGCGCCGAGGGCTGCCGACTGAACGAAACGACGACGGGTCAGGTTCATAGTGTTCTCGATGGTTTTTGTTATTTTAGTAAAACGTTTTACTAAACCGTTTTACAGAGAGTAGTCCTCATGCAGATTTTTTCAATAAATAAATTTCGGTTTTCATGCTGCGGCAAGAAATCGCTCGAACGCTGCGGTCTTCACACGGCTTGAGTAAGGGTCATCCTTGACCCGAGTCGACGCTGCGCCTTGAGTTACAGACCTGTCGTCCCACAGGCGGCGCGATAGTGTTGTAAAACATGGGCTATCGCGGCCATGACCAAGCCTTTCGCCGTGGTATCGCCAAGACCGTTCGCCATCTGCGGATATAAATGCGGCAAGTATTGGCTCACCAGCGTATCGGGGATGGATTTGTCGCCCAACGCCAAAAACAGCGCGTCAACAGACTTGGTGGCGGCCTCCAAAGGCCAGTAATAACGTATCCGGTCGCTGTAGCTGAAGTGGCGTTGCAGGCACAGCGATGACTCATTACCCCGGTAATATTTGTCCCAGTAATGCGGTTCGGCCCGCATCAGTGTTTCCATGACGCGAGGCAATCGCTGCTGCTCTGGCAGGACATTCAGCCTGGCCGCGATCTGATCGAGGGCATAAAGCGTCTCGCGGAGCGCGAACGTCAGTCCAGGACCCACTTTGAGGATTGCGAACCCGTCACGGACCAGGTGAGTCAGTGCCGAGGCAGGCTGGTAATCGGTGGAGTGCGCCTCGAATACGACCTGCGGCTCACGCTTCAAAACCGCGCTGAGGGTGCGCGCCTTCTCCGGTTCGTAGGCCACCACATTTTCATTGCCGAACTCGACGCCGGGCTGAACCACCAACCCGACCACCCGCGAGAAGGCGCTTTCCAGGCCGAGAGCGATGAAGGCCGTACGGTGCAACTCCAACGTTTCGCGTGCCGCTTCAGGGGTGGTGACCAGCAAGTCCTCGACCTTTTCCAGCGCGCCCCCCGGCACCGGCACTTCAGTGCCGATCACATAAACCGGCAGCGGCAGGCCGGCGTTACTCACCGTTTGTTCGACCACCGACGCCAACCGCGCCGCGCGTTCAGCAATCAACGAGCCCGGCAACGGATCGCTTTCACCCGCACACGCCATGCTGGTGTCGAGATGGATCTTGGAAAAGCCCGCCCGTGCGTAGGCCTCCAGCATTTTCTCCGCGTTGCTCATTGCCTGATCGGCAGGCAGATCTTTCCACGGGTTGGGCCCCAGATGATCGCCACCCAGAATGAGGCGCTCAGGAGCAAAGCCGACCTGCTCGACGATGCCAGAAACAAACTGGCGAAAGTCCGCCGGGGTCATGCCGGTATAGCCGCCCTCATGATTGACCTGATTGCAGGTTGCTTCGATCAACACCGGGCCTGAGTATGCCTGCGCTTCGCGCAAAGCCGCTTCGATGACCAAAGCGTGCGCCGAGCACACTGAGGTGATCCCTGACGGCACACCTTGCGCGTGAGCCTGCGCCAGTTTCTGAAGATAATGAGTCTGCATGGCCTGCCTCTCGATTGACGTTGAAAGGCAACCTTACGAGAACGAAACGATCAAGATCAATCATATTTTTGATTGACAGTGATTTTTTAGACGCTATATTTCCATTCAATGAATCACTAGTGAGCACCAACAGTGACCAAAGACGAGCGACTTTCGCTGATCTGTCAGCACCTCTACAGCCATGGTGAAAGCACCATCCAGACCATCGCCGACATCGCGGATGCGTCCCTGGCAACGGTTCGCCGCGACCTGCTGAGCCTGGAAGCCGACGGCACGATCCATCGCACCCACGGTGGTGCGCGCATCGCCAAGAGTGCTGGCGTTGAAGTGGCGTTTGACCTGCGGGAAAACCAGAATCTGTTCGCCAAACGCGCCATCGCCGAAGTGGCTTACGAGCAGATTGTCCCGGGCTCGACCATCTTCCTCGACGCCGGCACCACCGTATTGCAGCTCGCCCGGCGCCTGCGCCTTGATCCGCTGCCGCTGTCGGTGTTCACCAACTGCCTGAATGTTGCGCAACTGCTGATGAATACCCCGGGCATCACCATCGTTCTGCTGGGCGGGCAATTGCGCGCCGAAAATGCCTCGATGGTAGGTGCGCTGGCTGAAGCGATGATTGAGAACCTGTGGTTCGACCAGCTGTTTCTGGGTGCGGGCGCCATCGCTCCGGATGCTTGCATCTACAGCCTCGACGCCAGCGAAGCGCAGCTGAATCAGAAGATGTTGGCCCGCGCTGGTAGCACGCTGTTGTTGGCCGACTCCAGCAAATTCGATCAGCGCCTCACCTATCGCGTGGCCCCGCTAAGCCCGTCACTCACAGTCATCAGTGATGAGATGCTGTCGGCCAACTGGCGAGCCAAGCTCAAGGAATTGGGTTGCAAATTGCTGAAGGCTTCCAGCCAGACGATTGCCGCTGAGGATCTCAAGGCATGAACGAGTGCATTCTGGGACTGGACAGCGGGGGCTCGAAAACACTTTTGGCAGTCGCCAATCGCCAGGGCCAGGTGCTGAAACTTGAAACGGCCAACGGGCTCGATCCGATTGCCAACCATGACTGGCAAGTTCAATTAAAGGCTCTGTTGCAGTCCGCCGCCGATCTACCGCTGGTGGCCGCGCTACTGGGCTTGCCATTGCATGGCGAACTGAGCGAATGCTCAATCGTCCAGCACGACATTGCCCAGCAGGCGCTGTGGTGTCCGGTAACGGTGGAAAACGACGTGCGGATCGCCTTTGACGGCGCATTCACCGGGGCGTCGGCGGGCGTCCTGATATTGGCCGGTACCGGGTCGATGGCCTGGGCCAGCCGCAACGATCCTGGGGCGCAGCAGGTACGCGTCGGAGGCTGGGGCGACGTCTTCGGCGATGAGGGCAGCGCCTACTGGATTGGCGCGCAAGCATTGGTCGTTGCCAGTCGCACCCTCGACGGACGAGACACACAACAGCGGCTGACAAGCGCCCTGTTGAATCATCTGAAACTGGCTCCCGAACAACTCGCCGGCTGGGTTTACGGATTGCCAAACCGCCGCGCCAGCGTTGCTGCGCTGGCCCTGGCCGTTTCGGCATGGGCCGATGCAGGTGACAGCGCCGCCATTGCCATACTGGACGCCGCCGCCGGGCATCTGGCCGAACATGTCAGCGCCGCCTGGCGCGCAATCGGTCAGCAAGGCTCGCCGGTCTGGAGTTATGCCGGAGGTGTATTTACCAACCCGTCGATCACCGACCGGGTAGCCGGGCGCCTCGGCACAGCGCCTCGAACGCCACGCTTGCCGCCGATTGGCGGAGCACTCTGGCGTGCTGCACATAACGCGGGATGGAACCCCGATAACCGCTGGATTGAACATCTATCACTAAGCCTACACAGCACTCTTGCACTGCCATCAACCTCCCCTTTTCCGACGTAGAGGTTTTGCCATGCTCCGACGCCACCTGATCGCTTCGCTTGCGCTGTTGCCCTTGTCGTTCGCCCTACCGGCGTTCACGCCCATGGCCAGCGCCGCCAGTGTCACTGAAGTCCTGCTGCCACCCTGGGGCACCCTGCCCAAGACCATGACTGACCGGCTGACGGCCGAGACGGGCATGACGCTGGAGACCCAGACATTGGGCTGGGATCAGATCCTGACCAGGATTGCGACCTCGATGATTGCCGGCAGCCCTCCCGCCGATACAACGGAGGTCGATTGGTCGTGGGTTGGGCAATTTGGCGCGGCCAACTGGTATCAGCCGCTCGACAGCGCAGTGGATGCCGCCACAATTGCCGATATCCCGTCGGCAAAGCTGTTCATGTTCAACGGCCATCTATTGGCAGTGCCTTACGCCAACGATTTTCGTGTGCTGATTTATAACCGCGACCACCTCAAGCGTGCCGGTATCGCTGCCGCACCGACCACCCCGGAACAACTGCTGACGGATGCCAAGGCGATCAAGGCCAAAAACATCAGCCAATACCCTATCGCCTTGCCGTTGTCGGCCAGCGAAGGCAGCGCCACCGCTTGGTATCTGCTGACCAAGGTGTTCGGCGGCGAGCTGTTCAATGACCAATACGAGCCGCAATTCATCAAGCCCGATTCCGCCGGTTACAAGGCCATGGCCTTTGAGATAGAAGCGCTCAAGGCGGGGTTGATCAGCCCGGCGGCCACAGGCCTCAAGGATGTCGAAGTTCAGGAGCTGTTCAAAAAGGGTGATGCCTCGTTCGACCTCGCCGGTTGGGCAGGCAACGTGGCGGTCTACAGCGACCCGGCCAAATCACAGGTTGCCGAACATGTTGCGGCCGCATTGATGCTAACCACCACCGGCACGGCACGCACTATCGGCCTGCCTGAAGCCGTCGGGATTCCCGCCACAGCCAGAAACAAAGAAGGCGCCAAGGCCTTCATCAACTGGTTCATCAAGCCGCAGAACCAGATCGACAGCTATGCAACCCTTGGCAACCTGCCGACACGAACTTCGGTGCTCAAACAGCTCAACAGTGAGGGCAAGCTCAAGAGCGGCGACGTCATTCTTCAGCAGGCCGGGCTGGTCGATCCACTGTTCAAACAAGGCACGCCCGTCTGGTATCCGCAATTTACCAGCGCCGTATCCAGCGCCCTGAATCAGGCAGCCAAAGGTCAGCTGACCGTGGCCCAGGCCGTGGCGCAGATTGCCGAACAAGCTCAGAGCGCCATGCAGCCGTGATGAATCTATCCTCGATCAGGGAACGGCTGCGGCCCGTCCCGGGTGAGACCTGGCTGGGGCTTGCCTATGTGCTGCCGATCATTCTGGTGATGGCCAGTCTGGTTTTCGTACCGCTGGTCACCACAGTGCTCGACAGCCTGTACCGGATTGACCCTATGCGGCCGGGCACGCCTTTCATTGGCATGCTCAACTACCAGAATCTGGCAGCCGACAGCAACGTTCAGCACGCCACCTGGAACACCTTGATTTACGTGGTGATCGCCGTGCTGCTGGAGACCATTGGCGGGCTCGGCGCCGCCTTGCTCCTGAACAAGGTTCGCCGCGGTCGCCAATGGCTGCTGGCGGTACTCGTCCTGCCCTGGTGCCTGCCGCCGGTGGTCAATGCGCTGGTCTGGTTGTGGATCTACAACCCAAGCTACGGCTTGCTGAACAACCTGCTCAAGGCAGTCGGGCTGCTCGATGAAAACGTGGTGTGGTTCAACGATCACAACACTGCGCTGTTGCTGGTGGCATTGGTCCATGTCTGGCGCATGTTGCCGCTCACCGCGATCATTCTACTGGCGGCCTTGCAGGCGATTCCCGCCGACCTCTATGAAGCCGCCAAGCTGGATGGCGCCGGGCGTATCAAGTGTTTCCGGATGATCACCCTGCCGCTGATTGCCGGTGGTCTGGCGATTGCCCTCAGCCAGTCGACGGTGTTTGCCTTCAACCTGTTCGATGAAGCGTGGATTCTCAACGGTTCGAGCCTGGACACGCGCAGCCTGATCATTCAGGTGTACATGTCCGCATTCCAGAACCTCAAGTTCTCCTATGGCATGGCGTTGTCGGTGCTGGCGATGATCGCGTCGCTGGTGGTCTCGCTGATCTATGTGCTCAAGGTCTACCGCGAAACGAGGTTCGACTAATGCGCAAACTCACCCTGCATTATCTGGGCAAGCTGGGATTTGCCCTTGCCGTGCTGGCCTTGTTGCTTTGGTCGCTCGGGCCTGTGTACTGGGCAGTAATCACCAGCTTCACCGACCCGCGCGACATGCTCAGCGAACATTTGAGCCTGTGGCCAGAGCATCCGACGCTTGAGCACTTCGCCAAATTGTTCGGTGCCAGCAGCTCCTCACAAGGCAATGAGGTGCAATCGGTCTGGCCGCAGTTTTCCAGGGCGTTCCTCAACAGCCTGGTGACTTCCGTCGCAGCAACTCTGGTCACTTTGGTCGCCGCCGCTTTTGGCGGATACGCCTTCGTCAGGCTGCGCTTCCCGGGCCGGGATCTGCTGTTCGGGTTGGTCGTCGCAAGCATGGCGGTTCCGGCTTACACGGTGATGATCCCGTTGTACCGCCTGATGATTTCCCTGCACCTGATCGATACCTATCTTGGCGTGACGCTCATTTACGTGTCGGCGTTCCTGCCCCTGGCGCTGTGGCTGATGCGCAGCGTGTATCAATCCCTGCCGGTTTCCCTTGAAGAAGCGGCCTGGCTGGATGGCGCGGGACGCACTTACACCCTGGTGCGCATCGTGTTGCCACTGGCGGCACCCGGTCTGATCGCAACGGCCATCCTCACCTTCCTCAGCGCCTGGGGGCAGTTCATGGTGCCTCTGGTGTTCTCGCCGTCGCTGGCGACCAAGTCCCTGACGGTGCTGATTCCTGAATTCGTGACCCGCAACTACGTCGACTACGGCCTGATGAACGCCGCCGGCGTCATCGCGATGCTGCCACCTGTGTTGCTGGTGATTTTTCTCAACCGTTTCCTCGTACGCGGGCTGATTGCCGGCGCGACCAAATAACCTCTGAAGGAAGCCTTTCATGAACACCACTGAACAAGTCATCGTCGAGCAATTCCCGTTCTGGGGGCCCGCATTGACCCAGCCCCTGCCAACCCTCGACGCCGCCACGCTCGTGGTGGTCGGATGCGGCACTTCCTATTACCTGGCGCAGGTCGTTGCCAGTGCGCTGAATCTGAACGGCAAGCGTGCCATAGCGGTTCCCGGCGGGGAATGGGCACGGCGTCCTGAGGCCTATCTTGCTGATATCCGCGATGTGCAGGTCATTGCCCTGTCGCGCAGTGGCGAATCCACCGAAACCGTGCAGGCCGTAGAAGCCAGTCGAGCGCGCGGCCTGAAGACGCTGGGCATTACCTGCGAAAACGCCAGCAGCCTGGCCCGGTGCAGCGATGAGGTGCTTTTCGCCCCAACCCACGCGATGGAAGGCATTGTGATGAGCAGCTCCGCCAGCCTCATGCTGCTGTTGGGATTGCGATTGGCTGATGTCGATGTGAATGCCGCCCTCCCCGGCCAGGCCGAGCAAGCCATGCACGCACTGGATCGGCAACTGACCAGCGCGATTCTGTCGTGCTCACACTTTGTCTATCTGGGCGGTGGCGCGCACTACGGGCTGGCCAGCGAAGGTGCGTTGAAACTGCAAGAGATGAGCCTGACTTACACCCAGGTGTTCCACCCGATGGAATATCGTCACGGCCCGATCAGCCTGGTGGACGACAAGACTTGCGTGGTGCTGATCTACAGCCCGCAGACCCGCGACGAAGAAGCAAAACTGTATGCCGAACTCAAGGAAAAAGGCGCGCTGGTCATCGGCTTCGGCGGACCGGGTGATCTGTACGTTGAAGTAAGCCAGACGGGCCTGGACCAGAGTCTGGAAATCCTGCCGGCGTTGCAACTGTTCGGCGAACGTCTGGCCCAGCACAAAAACCTGGACAGCACTGCGCCACGCCACCTCACCAAGGTTGTGCGTCTTTCCTGATTCAGTGGGTCCGGCATAGGTAGTTCTCCCGATATGGCAACCGTCAATATTCAGCAACTTCGTAAAAACTACGGCGCAATTCCGGTACTGCATGGCATTGATCTGGCCATCGCCGATGGCCAGTTTGTGTCGCTGGTGGGTGCTTCCGGCTGCGGCAAGTCGACTCTCTTGCGCATGATTGCTGGCCTTGAGTCCGTCACTTCCGGTTCGATAGAACTCAATGGCCGCGTCATCAATGACCTGTCGCCCAAGGACCGGGACATTGCCATGGTGTTCCAGAACTACGCGCTTTACCCGCACATGACCGTCGCGCAGAACATGGGCTTCAGTTTGCAGCTGCGCAAGGATTCGCCTGAACGCATAAAGAAAGCCGTACAGGAAACCGCGGCCATGCTCGGTCTGTCGAACTATCTGGATCGCTACCCCAAAGCGTTGTCCGGCGGGCAGCGTCAGCGGGTCGCCATGGGGCGCGCAATCGTGCGTCATCCCCAGGTGTTTCTGTTTGATGAGCCGTTGTCGAACCTGGACGCCAAGCTTCGGGTGCAGATGCGCATCGAAATCCGCACCTTGCAACGCAGGCTGGGCACCACCGCCATCTACGTCACCCACGACCAGATGGAGGCCATGACCATGTCCGACCTGATCGTCGTCATGAATGCCGGGCGCATCGAGCAAGTCGGCGCGCCCATCGAAGTCTATGACCGACCGGCCAATCTGTTCGTGGCCACCTTCATCGGCTCGCCGGCAATGAACCTGATAGAAGGTGTGCTGGAACAGGAAGACGGCTCGTCCCTGGTGCGCGTGAATGGCCAGCGGATCGCGCTGGGACGGCGAATCGAGCTGCCTGCAGCAACCCCGGTGGTGATGGGGATTCGCCCAGAACATTTGACTCTGGCGCCGATCCTCTGCCCAGCGTTTTCCCTGCCGTTCAGCGTGGACCTGATCGAGCCCACTGGCGCCGAAAATCATGTTTACGGGCGCTCCGGCGACACCCCGATCGTGGCGGCGCTGTCACGAAGGGATGATCTGCAGCTAGGGCAAACCGTGCAATTGGGCGGCCGATGCGAGCACATTCATGTGTTCGACAAAGCCAGCGGAGCACGAATGGACTGAACGGCCCCATTCTTCTATCCGCTGGGTCACAGCTATGACATTCCCGGCTTTGCTACCGCGCGATTCAGTCCAGTCGGCGACACAGATAAGCCTGGGTTTGATAAGGGAACTCAATGGTTTCACGCCCGCGCAGCGCCGGATGAGTGCTGATCAACGTCCGCAACTGATCAGCCACCGCCTCTTTTTCTGCGCCAGGCAGGGCTGCGATGAAACTCACCGACAGAAAACGATCCAGGATGACGGTCTCGGCGGTGCCTGTATGGGTGTACTTGAAGCAGGTCAGTTCAGGCGCCGAGAAATAGCGCCCGTTGAACGGCAATCGCCAGTTTCCGGTATGAAAACGAGGGGTATCGCCTTCGTAGGGAGTGATGATTCTGGTAATGGCTGCCACCCAGTCCACTGACTCATCGCGCACATTCCAGATCAGTCCGAGCCGGCCTCCCGGTTCGAGCACTCGATGAATTTCGCCGAGCGCCGTTTCATTGGCAAACCAGTGAAAAGCCTGGGCGCATACCAGTGCCTGCGCCGTACCCGCCGGAAGCGGAATAGCTTCGGCCGTCCCCTGCACAATCCTGGTGTTCGGCAAATGTTTGGCAAACTCGGTTCGCATGGCCTCGACCGGCTCGACGGCAATGACATCAGTCTCCATGGCTTCCAGCAGGCGCGTGAGTTTGCCGGTACCGGCACCTAAATCAATAACGGTAGAGCCAGGGCTGATAGCCAATGTATCTCCAAGCCATACCGGTATGTCGCCTGGATAGTCCGGCCGCCCCTGGGTGTAGGTACTCGCTTCTTTTGAGAAGCCTACTTGAGCAGCCTTATGCACAACGGTCATGTCCAACGATCCCCTATGTGAAGCAGCCAACATCCAAGCGCAAGAACTTCTTCAACGCAACGACGCCGCCAGAAAGCCCGTTCCAGAGCCATCGCGACCGTTGGACATTTCCAGAAACACTAAAGTCATTGACAGTATGGCCGATAGAGAATTCAGAAACTAGCCAGTTCTCGTCCAGAGATACCTCAGTTTCCTCTTCCCTAAATACGTCAGCAGGATGACCGATGAGCTGGATCAATGACGCAAAACTCTCGACCAAATTAATCACAGCCTTTGCGTTGTGTGCATTCATCACCCTGGGCGTTGGCGTCTTGGGCAGCCGGGGAGTTTCCAGGCTTTCAGAGAGCTTGAAACTGGTGTTCACCAACAATCTGGTGTCTGTCTCCAACACCGCGCAAACCAAAGTCAAGGCGGTTGGACAAAGTCGCGACCTGTACAGGTTGTACCTGGCCACTGCCGCCGGTTTACCGCAAAGCGTGAAAGATGAATTCATTGCATCGATGAATGCCAACCAGCTGGCCAGCGAAAAAGCATTCGCCGATTACCGAAAAACTCCCCTTGCCGACGATGAACGTGCCGCTGGCGACAAACTGCAGCGCGACTGGCCCGTGTATCAGGCGATGGTACAAAAGTTCGTCAGCCTGATGCAGGCCGGTGATCTGGAGAATGGCCGCGTCCTGCTGCTGGGCGACCTGCAAAAGACTTACCGCACGGTCATGGACGGGTTGACCGTAATGGTTGATTCCAACGACCGCCAAGTGGGTGAAGGCGCCGAAGACGCAGGCCGGTTGGAGTCTTCGGCAAAAACGTCGCTTTATGCAGGCATCGCCTTGGCGTTCATTGCCGCGATCCTGCTTGGACTGTTTATCAGCCGCCTGATCAGCCGCCCCATTGCCAATGCCGTCGCGAGCGCCCGCAGCATTGCCGAGGGCGATCTGACTCAGCACATCATCAGCACCGGCCGCGATGAGGCCGGCCAGTTGTTGACGGCTTTGGCCGAGATGCAGAGCAGCCTGAAAAGCACGATTCAACAGATCGCCAGCGCATCGGACCAACTGGCGTCGGCCGCAGAGGAACTGACCGCCGTTACTGACAATGGTAGCCGTGGCCTGGTCCGCCAGAACGACGAGATCCAGCAGGCGGCTACCGCCGTCACGGAAATGACCTCGGCCGTCGAAGAAGTCGCACGCAATGCCGTCTCCACTTCTGAAGCGTCCCGAGCCACCAGCGAGCAAGCCAGCAATGGTCGCGACCAGGCCCGCAGCGCCGTTGCCGCGATCAACAGCGCAACCACTGAAATTGCCGCGTCCACCGACATGGTCAAGGATCTGGCCGTCCAGGTGCGTGACATTGGCAAAGTGTTGGACGTGATCCGCGGGATCGCCGAACAAACCAACCTGCTGGCCCTGAACGCTGCCATCGAAGCCGCAAGGGCGGGCGAACAGGGTCGTGGCTTTGCCGTGGTCGCCGATGAAGTTCGTGCCCTGGCGGCACGCACCCAAGCCTCGACCGGTGAGATCGAAGGGATGATCAACAGCGTGCAGAACAGTGCGGACCAGGCCGTAAGTGCCATGGGTAAAAGCCAGTCGCTGGTAACCGATACCCAATCGCTGGCCCAGGCCACCGGCGAGGCGCTGGAGCTGATTGCCGAAGGCATTTCGCAGATCAACGATCGCAATCTGGTCATCGCCACAGCCTCCGAAGAGCAGGCCAACGTCGCTCGAGAAGTTGATCGCAATCTGGTCAACATCCAGGATCTATCGACCCAGACAGCGGCGGGTGCCCATCAGACCAACGCCTCGACCCAGGAGCTTTCCAACCTGGCCATTTCATTCAATACGCTGGTCAGCCGCTTCCGGCTGTGAGACGGCCGCAACCTGGTCGCTGAAAAAAACCGGATGATTCTCTATCCCCAACCATGAGCCTCCTCAATGAAGTGCAGCACTGCACTGGAGCGCTCATCGATGCGCGAAATCAGCGAAAGCTCGCTGACCATTTCCGTCTGGGCCAGCGGTATGACCCGCACCCCAGGCATGGTCAGTCGGGTCATCGCTTCGGGCACGATGCTCAAACCAATACCCGCTGCCACCAAGCCCGGGATGCTCATCAACGAAGGCACGTGCATGATGTTCTCGGGATGCAGTTGATTTTGTCGGCATGCCTGAAGCGTGTGAGAGGTCAGACCGATGCCAGCCGGGTCCTGCAGAAACACAAACTTCTCGTGCCGCAGCAGCACCAGGTCGCCGGTAAAGCTATGCACCAGCTCATGGTTGTCCGGCAGCAGCAGGACAAGGTTGGACTGACTGAAAGGATGGGTGCGCAGGCGGTCCGGCAGGTGGTCCTTGAACACTCTGGCGAAGGCCAGATCCAGCTTGTGGTCGAGCAGCATCTCAAGTTGCTCGCGAATGCCGGCGTCCACCAGGCTCAGTTTGACCTCGGGAAAAGTGCTGAAGTAATGCCGCAGCAATTGCGGCAAATTAGCCTCGAACAACGCCGAGTGATAGCCGATGTTGATTTCGCCGACCTCACCTCTTCTGGCGCGCCGCGCCGCCGCGCAGGCCAATTCGCTGGACTCGATGGACTGCCGCGCATGGGGCAGGAACGCCATACCGGCAGCGGTCAGGGCCACGCTGCGGTTTTCGCGTCTGAACAGCGCCAGCCCCAGTTCGGTTTCAAGGGTGCGCATCAATTGACTCAGCGCGGGTTGCGCGATTCCCAGCTGCTCGGCCGCCCGGCTGAAGTGTTGCAAGTCGGCCGCCACCACGAAGGCCTTCAGATGCCGCAGTTCCATAGCGCTTACTCATAAGTTCAGCTTATGTATTTGTACAGATTTCGATAATTATTCTGCAAGCAGGATGCGTTAACGTCTACTGACTTCGACGCTTCCTGCCAATCCTGATGTCCGAACGGAATCGTGTGAGCACCTCATAACCATAAAAACAATGACGAGCACCTCTTATGAGCACGATCAGCAACGAGAGTCATGACCTGCGCATGCCCCGCAAAGCGGTAACGGCCGCCACCATCGGCACCGCCCTGGAGTGGTTCGATTTCACGCTTTATGGCGCCATATCGGCGACCATTCTGCCCAAGCTGTTTTTCCCGGCAATGGAACCAACGGCCGGCCTCCTCGCCTCGCTGGCAACATTCGGTGTCGGCCTGGCGGCGCGCCCATTGGGCGCAATCACTTGCGGTTACCTTGGCGACAAACTGGGTCGGCGCAACTTGATGCTGGCGACCGTCACCATGATGGGCCTGGCTTCGGTGCTGATGGGCCTGTTGCCCACTTACGGTCAGATCGGCGTCTGGGCGCCGATTCTCCTGGTGCTTTTACGCATCATTCAGGGATTCGCCCTGGGCGGTGAGTCCACCGGCGCGCAGCTCATGGCGCTGGAACATGCCGCGCCCGACCGTCGAGGCCGTTATTCGGGCTTGTTGGGTTTGTGCTCGCCGCTCAGCCAGATATTGGCCAATGCCGTGCTTTTGGGGCTCGCCGCCACACTTTCCAGCGAACAATTCGAAAGTTTCGGCTGGCGAATTCCATTTGTGATGAGCTTCATATTGGTGATCGTGGCGATTTTCATCCGCCTCAAAGTCTCTGAGACTCCCGCGTTCATTGCCCTGAAAAAAGCGCCGATCAAGCAGACAAACAGCCCGCTGAAATCCGCATTGGGCAGCCACTACAAAACCATCCTGCGCCTGATGTTGTTCTTCTGCTCCCCTGCCGCACTGTTCTATTTGATCGTGATTTTCTCACTGAGCTACCTGACCAAGCACCTCGGCATGAGCCAATCGATGGGTTTCATGTCGCTGATGGTCGCCAACATCTGTGCGATTTTCGGCGCACTGGCGGGCGGCTACCTGTCAGATCGCTGGGGTCGCAAAAAGGCCTTGATCCTTGGCTCGTGCATGACGCTGCTGATCCTGATGGTGTACTTCCCGATTCTGAACACGCAAAACGTTTCCGCGATCATGGCCATCATGGGCTTGTTTCTGGGGTTCACCCAGTTCCAGAGCGGTATCCAGCCCGTGGCCTTCGCCGAAGCGTTTCCGACCGAGGTGCGTTACTCCGGCTCGGCCCTGGCCTATACCGGCGCCAACCTGCTGGTCGGCGGCCCGATGCCTATGATCGCGGTCTGGTTAATGAGCCAATCCGGCAACTCACCATGGCCATTGGTCTCGCTGTGCGCCGCCATCAACCTGATCTCGCTGGCCATGATTGTCATTGGCCCGGAAACCCGAGGCGTTGACCTCAATGCCGTCGCCGCAAAAGACCCGGTTGATACCGCCTCCAGCGCCATCCTCTCCAAATAAATCAGCAGGACGACCATGAACCGCACTGTTTTCATTCTCAACGGCCCGAACCTGAATCTCCTGGGCCGTCGCGAACCACACATCTATGGCCACACCACGCTTGAGCAGATTCGCCAAAGCAGCGTGATGCTGGCTGAGGAACTTGGCCTGGCCTGTGAGTTTCGCCAGACCAATCACGAGGGTGTGATGGTCGACTGGATTCAGGACGCCTTCGAACAAGGCGCCGCACTGATCATCAACCCGGCAGGCCTGTCATTTCATTCGATCCCGGTACTGGATGCCTTGAAGCTGATCGACACACCACTGATCGAATTGCACCTGTCGAACATCCATGCACGGGATGAGCTTCATCGTCATTCGATCATGTCCGGCGTCGTCGATGCGGTGATCTGCGGCATGGGTGCCGACGGTTATCCGCTGGCGCTGCGGGCCATCGACGACCTGCTTCGCCGCAAGAGCCGCAACCCCTGACCCAGCGGATTGATCAGGCCTGGGCGGGTTAGTGGTCGCGGCAAGGCCCGCTCTCTGCTAAAAGGACAGCCATCTCTCTCAGCGCTTTAAAGGACGTCGACGGTGATTGCTCCCGTTCAAGAGTCAGCGGCGAAGGTCGGCTCGGGCATCAGCCTGCAGACCCGTCTCATCGCCATTGTCGTCGCAGTCACGTTCTTCATGGAAAATCTGGACGCCACTGTCATCGCGACAGCGTTGCCGAAAATGGCGGCTGATTTTGCGGTAAGCCCGGTCGACATGAACCTCGGAATTACCGCTTACCTGCTCGCGGTCGCGATCTTCATACCTCTGTCAGGCTGGGTGGCGGATCGGTTCGGCGCGCGCCGGGTCTTCGCCGCAGCCATCGTGACGTTTACTCTCGCGTCGCTGCTGTGCGCCATGAGCACAAGCTTTGAAGCCTTCGTCGCATCCCGCGTTCTGCAAGGTACTGGCGGGGCGCTGATGGTGCCGGTTGGCCGTCTTGCGGTACTGCGAAATACGGACAAGAAAGACCTGGTCAAGATGATTGCGGTGATCACCTGGCCAGGTCTGGTAGCGCCGATTCTCGGTCCGGTCGCAGGTGGCTTGATCGTCACCCATTTTGACTGGCCATGGATTTTCTATCTCAATCTGCCTTTGGGTGTGCTGGCCTTGATTGCCGCGTTATGGCTGGTGCCCGCAGGCAAGGAGGAGAACGTGCGCAAGTTCGACGGCAGAGGATTTGTGCTGCTGTCAGGCGCCTGCGCGACGATTCTTGGCGGGCTGGAATGGCTCGGCAGTCATAACGGCGATGGGTTATTGGTCGGGGCGGGAGTTCTGGCGTCTGGGATAGTGTTTGCCGTCCTGGCAATCCATCACTGTCGTACTCACGCGAACCCGCTCCTTGCGCTCGACACCCTGTCCATCCAGACCTTCAGGGTCAGCGTCTTCGGCGGATCGATGTTCAGGATGGCGATCAGCGCGTTACCCTTCCTGCTCCCGCTGCTGTTTCAGGTTGCCTTCGGGCTATCTCCGGTTGAAGCCGGAACCCTGGTGCTGGCCGTCTTCGCCGGAAACCTGGCGATGAAGCCATTCACCACCGCCATCATGCAGCACTATGGTTTTCGTCGGGTGTTGCTCCTCAACGGGATCATCGGCGTCCTGTCCATAGCAGCGTGTGCATGCTTCACGGCGACCACACCCTTGTGGTTGATCGCTGTCATCCTGTTCATCGGTGGGCTGTCCCGATCCATGCAGTTCACCTGCTACAACTCGATCGGCTTCGCTGATGTTGAAAAAAGTCGCATGAGTGAAGCTTCTGCACTGTTCAGCATGTTCTTCCAGCTGGCGATGGGCATCGGCGTGACAATGGCCGCATTGCTGCTGCGTTTTTCCATGTCCCTGCGAGGCGGGGAAATCGTCGCCCAGACGTTCGACTTTCGCGTCGCGTTTCTGGGCATAGCCGCCTTGGGGCTTCTGGGGCTGGCCGATGTCGTGCGGCTGCCGGTGAATGCCGGCGACAGCGTCCTGCTCAATAAATGAACGGGTAGGCTCGACCCGTTTTTAATGATGCGTTATTGATCACTGGTCGCTGGGTCCGCGTTCAGCTCGGCGGCCTGCAAGGAATTCGTCTTGCCCGAGAACAGCAATAACGCCATCGCCCCCAGCAGTGCGGTCAAGGATTCTGATCGGGGAGAACCTGTCGCACAGCGCGCCGCAGACCGGGAACGCCAAAAAGCGCGGCAGTGACTCGACGAAAAACGCCAAACCGGCCCAGGCGGCGCTATTGGTAGTCTGGAATACAACCAATGGCACGATGAACAACAGAATCTGATGGGCCAACCGCGACAGGAACAGGGAGGTAAAAAACGCCAGGTAATCCTTCTGCACGCAAAACTCTTGTTGGCGTGGGTTGAGGGTAAGGATGATATCGATGAACCGCGCGCCCGATACGCCGCGTGAATGATACGTCTAAGGGTCTGCCAATGTCTAAGCGGTGCCGAGTTACACCTGTGAAAACGCCGAATCCGGCAAGCCGCACGCTACAGGCTTGCAGAACGAATACCGCCAACCATAGAATGATAATCAATCATAATTACATTCTCATTTGCCCATATGCCCAGCCCTTCCCCTTTCAAGCAGCAGGTCAGCGTCTTTTATCGCGATCATCATCGCTGGCTATTTGGCTGGTTACGCCCGCGGGTCGAGTGCCGTGATCTGGCAGCCGATCTGGTGCAGGACGTTTTCATCCGCGTGCTGACCGCCAAGGATGCCGCTGCCCAGCTTGAAGCCGTGCGTGAGCCAAAGGGCTATCTGGCGACTATCGCTCGCCGCCTGATGATTGATCATTTTCGCCGGGCTCGCCTTGAGCGGGCCTGGTTGCAGGCTGTGGCCGAACAGCCCGAAGCGGTGACCATCAGCGAAGAATCCAGAGCGATTCTGCTTGAAAGCCTTTACGAACTGGATGCGATGCTCGCGGGTCTGGGCGTCAACGTGCGGCGCGCGTTTCTGCTTTCCCAGCTCGACGGCATGAATTACAAGAGCATTGCCGCCCAGTTGGGCGTCTCCGTCGTGACCATCAACCGCTACATCGCCAAAGCGACGCAACACTGCATGCTGTACAGCCTGGGTGTGGAGCGCTGATCAGAATGACCACCCTGAACCCGCAGCAACGACTGGCACTGGCGCAAGCCGCAAACTGGTTCACCAAGCTGCAAAGCGAGGATGTTACCTGCGCGGATCAAAGTGCCTGGGGGCAATGGCTCGCCAGCTGCACAGAAAACCGCTGGGCCTGGGAGCAGGCGCAGCAATTACAGCAGCGCCTGCACGGTCTACCGACAGGCGTGACGGGACGCGCATTCCGTCTGGCCGATCAACCGGAACAGAGCGCTCGCCGCACGTTACTTAAAGGGTTGGTCCTGGCGGTCGGTGGCGGCATGCTCAGCTATGGTGGATATCGACACGCGCACACAGCGGGCTGGACCGCCGATTATCGTACGGCGACCGGTGAACAGCGCAGAAGCGTATTGGCGGACGGCACCCAGCTGCAACTCAACACCGCAAGTGCTGTGGATGTCGCCTACGACGCCAATAGCCGCCGACTGGTGCTGCGCGAGGGCGAGATTCTGATCACGACCGCCCCGGATCCGGCGGGTCGTCCGTTTTTCGTGCAAACCCCGCAAGGTATCGTCCAGGCGCTGGGCACACGATTCTCGGTGCGCAGTGACGACGGCGGTGCACGCGTTGCGGTATTCGAGCATCAGGTGCGCGTTACTCCGCTCGCGGGCTTACCGTTGCTAGTTGATGCCGGGATGCAGTGCGCGTTCGATAGCCGCCAGGTGCAAGCTCCCTCCCCCGTGGCACCCGGTCAGGATGCCTGGAGCAAGGGCGTACTGGTCGCCAACGAACAACGCCTCGACAATTTTCTCGCCGAACTGGGCCGCTACCGCTCCGGCTGGCTGCGTTGTGATCCTGCAATTGCCGGGCTGCGCATCAGCGGTGCCTTTGCCTTGAACGACACTGATCAGGCCTTGCAGGCGCTGACCACCAGCTTGCCGGTGCGGATAGAAGAAAAGACCCGCTATTGGGTAACTGTCATGGCGCGTTAAAAAAAACTGCTGTTGATGATAGGTTTTCTCATTCTCGTTCGACTCATAGAGCAGAAGGGTAAACAGCCCGCCTGCCCATCAAGACGACGAGACATCCACAGATGAAAATACCCTTCAAGACCGGCCGCCTCACGACGAGTCTGCGCGGCGCCCTGCTGTGTTCAACCTTGCTGGCGATCGGCGCTTCATTGCCGGCTTATGCCAGCGAAGGCAACGTGCACGAATACCACATCGGCGCGGGCGACCTGGGCACGGCCCTGACCCGCTTTGCAGCCGAGGCCGGTGTGGTCTTGTCGTTTGACCCGGCGCTCACGCGAGGGCTGAGTTCGAAAGGGCTGGACGGAAAATTCGCCATGACCGAGGGCCTTGAGCGTTTGCTGGCCGGTTCAGGCTTGCGGGCGAATCAGGAGAGTGACGGACGCTATTCCCTGCGCCCCGGAAACTCCCAGACCTCCGCAATAGAGCTGGGCCGCACGGAGATCGTGTCCAATGAACTGGGGACCATCACCGAGGGCTCTGGATCTTATACGCCGGGCACCATCGCCACCTCGACGCGCCTGGTCCTTTCTCCGCGCGAGACGCCGCAATCGATCACCGTCGTCACACGTCAGCACATGAATGACTTCGGCCTGAATAACGTCGACGATGTGATGCGCCATACACCGGGCATCACGGTGTCGGCGTTCGACACCGAGCGCAGCAACTACTATGCCCGCGGGTTTTCCATCAATAATTTCCAGTACGACGGTATTCCCTCCACCTCCCGCAACGTGGGGTATTCGGCAGGCAATACCCTGAGCGACATGGCCATCTACGACCGGGTCGAGGTGCTCAAGGGCGCGACCGGGCTGTTGACGGGTGCCGGATCGCTCGGCGCCACCATCAATCTGGTGCGCAAAAAGCCCACGGCCGACTTTCAGGGGCATGCCAGCCTGGGTGTCGGCTCCTGGGACAACTATCGCAGTGAGCTGGACGTAAGTGGCCCGCTGACCGAAACCGGCAATGTACGCGGCCGCGCCGTTGCTGCTTATCAGGACAAGAATTCGTTCATGGACCGCTATTCGCGCAAGAGTCCGGTGTACTACGGGATCATGGAATTCGATCTATCGCCGGACACCATGCTCACTGTCGGCGGCGACTACCAGGACAGCCTGCCCAAGGCCTCCACATGGTCGGGGAGTTTTCCGCTGATCGATGCCAACGGTGATCGCAATCACATCTCGCGTTCGTTCAACAACGGCGCCGACTGGAGCAGCTGGGAGCAATACACGCGCACCGTATTCGCCATGCTCGAGCACAACTTCGATAACGGTTGGGTCGGCAAACTGCAGCTGGATCACAAGATCAATGGCTACCACGCGCTCGTGGGTTCCATTCAGGGCAGCACCCCAAATGCCGATGGCACCTCATCCATCACAGCCGGCAAATACACCGGTGAAACCGTCAGCGACTCAGCCGACCTGTACGTCACCGGACCCTTCAGCCTGCTGGGGCGTGAACATGAACTGGTGCTGGGCGGCTCCATCGCCACGTCTACCTGGAAAGGCAAAGGGTTCTGGGATTACACCACCTACGGCCCGAATGTCGTCGATTTCAACAATTGGCACGGCAACTTCCGCGAACCTGATTGGGGCTCGCAGACCCAGTGGATCGACGATACCGTGCGTCAGACAGGTGCCTACGTCACCACACGCCTGAACATCACCGATGACTTGAAGGTGTTGCTCGGCGGGCGCGTCGTCAACTACCAGCTCACCGGCATCACCCCGTCCTATAAGGAAACCGGGCGCTTTGTGCCTTACGTTGGCGCGGTCTATGACCTGAACGACACCTATTCGGTGTACGCCAGCTACACGGACATTTTCATGCCGCAGGAAAACTACAACCGCGACCGGGATAACAAGATCCTTGATCCGGACGAAGGCCAGAACTATGAACTTGGCATCAAGGCCGAGTTCTTTGACAAGCGATTGAACGCCAGCGCCGCCTACTTCGAGATTCATGAGGAAAATCGTTCGGTGTCCGATGACGAGTACAACAATCGCCAGCCTACCCCTGACAACTATGCGTTCAAAGGTACCCAAGCCGTCACCAAGGGTTATGAAATCGAGATGTCCGGCGAGCTGGCGCCTGGCTGGCAGCTGCAAGCCGGCTACACGCACAAGATCGTGCGTGACGACAACGATATAAAAATCTCCACATTCGAGCCCGAAGATCAAATCAGCCTGTATACCTCCTACAACCTCAAAGGCAAACTTGACCGACTCACTATCGGCGGCGGCACACGCTGGCAGAGCGTTGCATGGCAGGACATCTACAATTCCCCACATGCTGGCTACGAGGAATTTTCACAGAAAGCCTATTGGCTGGTGGACGCAATGGCCCGTTATCAGTTCAGCGAGAATCTCTCGACAACGCTGAACGCCAATAACATCTTTGATAAGTCGTACTACACCAACATCGGTTTCTACAATTCTGCGGCGTACGGTGAGCCGCGCAACTTCATGCTCACTACCCGTTGGGACTTCTGAAAATCAAACGCTGACCCGTTCGCATTCCAAATGCCAGAAACGCACCGACCGCAACGAACAGTGTTTCCGTTGCGGCCGGGGAACGACGGGTTGATTGATCAGGTGAACAGATCAACGCCCAACTGGAACGCTACCCACAGCGCCAGGCCTGTTGCGAACAGTAGAGCGATATTCTCAAACAGGTTGTTGCGATACTTCTTGTCCAGCAGTGACTTCTGGTTGGACATGATCAGCAGGCCCAGGGAAATAACCGGCAGCCCGATAATGTTCAGCGCGCTGACACCAATGGTCAGTGTCACGAAGTCTGGCATTCCTGGCAGGGACCAGATTAATGGGGTTACCAGAATGAACAGCATGAACCACTTATGCATCGGGTCATGATGGAATTCCTTACCGTAACGCTCACGACGCTTCGGGCTGACGTGCTGGAAGGCGTCGGTAATCAACATCGGGAAAGCCGTGGTCTTGCCGGAGATACTGGCAAACAGCGTCGCAAATACGCCGATGAAGAACACATACCAGCCAATCGGACCGAAAACGATCTCCAGAGCCTTGCCCAGATCGCTCAGGGTTTTAACTTCAATCCCGTTCGGTCGCAGGATTTCCGCGCCCACGATCCAGATCGCCAGGTTAATGATGATGCCGATAAATACTGCAAACAGGAGATCGTTACGCTGAACACGCTTGTGTTCCGGGCCGATCCAGCCCTTCTGCCGCATGACATATGGGTGAACAAAGTTGGCGACCGAGCCGGCAACCGCACCGATGACCGAAACGGCGACCAGCAGCGCGCCATGCACGCCTTCATCCGGGGGAATGCTGAAACCGATAGTGCCTTTGACAATGCCCATGACATCCGGTCCGGACATCACCGCCAGCGCGATAAACGCCAAGGTCATGATCGCCAGCAGGACCTTCATGACGCCTTCGATCATCGAGTAAATGTTACGACCGACCAGCATCCAGACTGCCAGCACCACAGCCACGGAACACAACAGTGGGTAGTCAATCTTCAATAGCATGGCCAAGGCTTCGCCAGCACCTTTGATCATGTAGGCATTCATCAAATGCCCCATGAGCAATGCATACACCAGCAAGAACCAGCCGAAAAACGGGTTCAGTTGAGCATAGCCTTGCAGGATCGTCATGCCCTGGTTATTGCACAGCTGGAAGCGCGCAATGATGTTGACGATCAAATATCTCAAGAGCAGAGATACCGCCAACACCCACATCATGGCGTATCCGTAATTCGCCCCTGCCACTGACGAAGTGATCAAGTCACCTGCGCCCAGCCAGGACAATACGGCGATGATTCCGGGGCCTAACAGTTTCAATATTCGCGCGATGGGGCTTTTTGAGGGCGCTGCGACTTGCGCTTCAGCGGAAGGGGTGCTCGGCATGTGAGGATCTCCGTTATTTTTTTTGTAGAAACCGGCGCAGTCGAACATAGTAGGTACGACGTCGTACAACCATTCTTGAAGTGAAGTATTTAGAAATGTTTCCGGTGTCTGATGAACGTCCGCTGGCCGGGTCTTTTTTTCCAGAAGCTCTCTGAACCGGGCATGCTCAAAGCAGACGTGATCGAAGCAGTTCATTCACGGCGCAAAAATGGCGGCGCCGGTTTAGCGAGCGCTGTGACTGCGCGACTCGGTCTAACCTGCATAAACAGCCTCAAAAACGGCTCGACCTCTTGATGCACAGGAACTGCAATGACCGGTATGACAATGCGACACTGCTCGTCATGGGCCCTGCTCTGCTTGCTCACCATCAATCTGACGCTGATCGCGGGATGTTCAAGCACGACCCCGATCCAGGGCTCGAAATGCTACGCAAAGGCATTGCCTACGGCTGGCACTGGAGGCCTGGCCTGGGGCTCGTCCATTAATATGGCGCGCAAAAAATCACTGGCTAATTGCAAGCGCTATGCCGGGCAATCCGGTGGTACGCCCAATACCTGCGAAGTGGTATTAGCCAAGTGCAAACATTAGCCTTTGACGACCCCGGCAGCTTGTAGCAACTGAATCTCTGCGTCGGAATCACCCATCTGCGTCAGCAGCTTGTCACCGGCGCGACCGAGATTGCCCGGATCGGCGATGGTTTCGAAATAATAAAGATCGCGTAATTCCATCGAGACAAATTCCACTTTTGGTTTGCGCAGCACGCTTATTCACGTGTCCATTGAGGACCGGATTGCGCATAGTTCCGAAAGATCATTCATAACACTCTGCGGTCGTAAACACTCATTCGGATTTAATTCAGTTATTGATCCTGACATCGGGAACCACCGCACTCAGCGTCATTCAAACAAACCGAGCCTGTGTAATTTGATACTGTGTCATCGGATTTTTCGAGGCAAACGCATTTCGGTGATTTTCCGCTCGTGATTGAGCCTGCTTCACCCGTCACAAAAGCCTTCAAAGGGAAAAATTTTGACCGCTATCGACACTGAAGCATCTCTGCAAGCCGCCATCGATAATTGCGCTCGGGAACCTATTCGCATCCCGGGCAGCATCCAGCCGCAAGGCTTCCTGATCGTGATTGATGAACCGGCGATGAAGATCGTCCAGATCAGCGAAAACCTTGCGCAATGGCTGAATATCGAGCAGACGTCCCTCTTGGGCATGGATCTGGATGCACTCGTCGAGAATGGCTCAGCGTACGTGGCCCAGCTGGATGAACTGGACGAAGATGCGTCGCAGCCCTGCCACGTCGGCGATGTCACGTTTATCCCGGGCGATCAATCCGGCTACCCCGTCGCGATGATGCTCCATCGCAATGACGACGTGTTGATTGCCGAGTTTGAACCCGCTGGCGATAGCCCATCGGCGCACGGTCGGCTGTATCCGTTAGTGCGTTCGTTTATCAGTCAGATGCGTGAAGACGAAAGCGTTGACGAACTTTGCAATCGCTCCGTTTGCTTCATCAAGCGCATAACCGGCTTCGGGCGAGTCAACAGTTATCGCTTCGATAAAGACGGCAATGGCATGGTCAACGCCGAGTTGGCGAACGATGGCTACCCCAGTTATCTGGGGCTGTGTTTCCCGGCGTCAGACATTCCCCGGCAAGCGCGCGAGCTCTACTGTGCCAACCGCATCCGCATCATTGCCGATGCCAATTACGTGCCCTGCGCGATTATCCCGGCGATCAATCCCAGAACGCAGCGCCCTCTCGACTTGAGTTATGCGACCCTGCGCAGTGTTTCGCCGGTGCATCTGCAGTACATGCGCAACATGGGTACCGGAGCATCCATGTCCATTTCGATCGTGGTGGACGGCGAACTGTGGGGGCTGATTTCCTGCCACGACGCAGAACCGCGCTCTGTGAGTTTTCAGGCTCGCTCGGCCTGCGAACTGCTCGGTCGGGTTCTGTCATTGCAGGTGGAAACCAAAGAGGCCCACCTGCGCAATCAGCGCATGCTGGGCCTGCGAAGAGACATCGTCCAGATGCTGGCGGCAATGGCCGATCAGGACAGCGTGTTCAAAGGGCTAAAATCCCTGCCTGACACGTTTATCCGGTTTGTCGGTGCCACCGGCGCGGCGGTCGTCTCTGATAACGAATGCGATCTGTACGGCCAGACGCCACCGGAAGGCCAGGTTCGGGCGCTCGCCGCATGGCTGACGCGGCGCAATGGCCCGGATGTCTTTCACACTGACAACGTCGGGGTAGACATTGCGCAGTTGCCCGGGCTGGCCAAATCGGTGAGCGGCGTTCTGTCCGTCTCCATCTCCGTGCTGCATTCGAACTTCCTGATCTGGTTCAAATGCGAGCAGGCCCGTACCGTTCATTGGGCGGGCAAACCGGATAAAGCCGTTGATCAAAGCGGTTCCTTGAGTCCTCGTCAGAGCTTCGATCTCTGGAAACAAAAGGTCGAAGGTTTCTCCACGAGCTGGGATGCAACCGAACTGGAAGGTGTCGCCGAATTACGCCTGGCAGTGCTTGGAATTGTTTTGCGCAAAGCCGAAGAAATGGCCCAGTTGGCCATCGAACTCAAGCGCAGCAATAAAGAGCTTGAAGCGTTCTCCTACAGTGTTTCCCATGACCTGCGCGCCCCCTTGCGCCACATCGCCGGCTATGCCGAGCTGCTGACGGATATGGAAAAAGGCAACCTCACCGAGCGTGGGCAGCGTTTCCTCGGCACCATTGGTGATTCAGCCAAGTTTGCCGGAACACTGGTGGACAACCTGCTGAGTTTTTCCCAGATGGGCAGATCGCCAATGCGTCAGTCGGAGGTGAATCTGGCCGCCATGGTCGAGTCGATCCGGGCTGAAATGAAACCCGACTATGAAGGCCGGACAATCGAGTGGGTAGTACCGGAACTGCCGGTCATTATCGCCGACCCCGCGTTCTTGCATCTGGCGATGCGCAACCTTCTCGCCAACGCCATCAAGTACACCCGCACCAGAGAGATCGCCATCATCGAGATCAATGCGATCAAGAGCGACACCGACGTCGAAGTCAGCATCCGTGATAACGGCGTGGGCTTTGACATGCAATACGCAGACAAACTGTTCGGGGTCTTCCAGCGGCTGCATCGCATGGAAGAATTCGAAGGCACCGGCATCGGTCTGGCGAATGTCAGGCGGATTATCGAGCGTCAGGGCGGCACCGTCCGGGCGCAAGGTGTTCTCAACCAAGGCGCCGTCTTCTCCTTCACCCTACCCATTCAATCCTTGACGCCAGTCGCCTGATTGAGGAAAAACATGATGCTCAAACCCATATTGCTGGTCGAAGACAATCCCCACGACCTGGAGCTAACGCTGGTTGCACTGGAGCGTAGCCAGCTTGCCAATGAAGTGATCGTCGTGCGTGACGGCGCGGAAGCGCTTGACTACCTGTTTCGCCGCAACGAATTCGCCGAGCGCCTTGATGGCAATCCGGCGGTACTGCTGCTGGATCTGAAATTGCCCAAGGTCGATGGGCTGCAAGTGCTGGAAGCCGTTCGCCATTCGGAAGAGCTTCGCAGCATCCCGGTGGTCATGCTGACCTCGTCCCGGGAAGAACCTGATTTGTCGCGCGCCTATCAATTGGGCGTCAACGCCTACGTTGTCAAACCGGTGGAGTTCAAGGAGTTCGTCAGCGCCATCTCCGATCTCGGAATTTTCTGGGCTGTGCTGAACGAGCCGCCGCCAGGTTCGGTCAGAGCTCAACGTCGCCCCGGTTCCTGACCTTTATTGATAAGCGCAGTCGACTTAATGCCATTTAAAGCACTGAGAGTTCTCCTCATTGAAGACAGCCCGCACGATGCGGAGCTGACCCTCCTGGCATTGGAAGCCAGCGGCCTCGAAGTTGACTCAACCCTGGTTCACAACCACCACGGCGCGGCTCAAGCCCTGAGCCAACAGGCATTTGACGTCGTCTTGTGCGACTTCCTGCTGCCTGGATCGTCCGGCGCAGACGTGCTGAAAATCGCTCAGCAGCTGACGCCCAAGACGCCTTTCATTTTTCTGTCCGGGATTTTCGGCGAGCAGCAGGCGGTGGAGATGATGCGTCTGGGGGCGGTGGATTACGTCCTCAAGCAAAACCTCAAGATGTTGCCCAAGGCCGTGCGGCGGGCTGTAGCAGAAGTCCATGAGCGGGCTCAACGCAAAGCCGCTGAATCGGCCCTGCAAGACGTCGAAGTGCGTGCGCGGCTGGCCATCGAGGCGGCAATGATGGGCGTCTGGGAGCTTGAGCCTCTGACCGGGCGACTGCTGTGGGATGAACGTTGCAACGCGTTGTACGAAATATTGCCCAATAGCCCCGTCGACCTGCCGTTTCTGCTGGCTCGCTGCCACCCTGAAGATCGCGCGCTGCTTGAGCTGAAAATCAACGAGGCCATGTCCAAGGAAGCCGACTACCAGATCGAATACCGGGCGCTGATGCCCAGTGGTCGATCACGCTGGTTGGTTTCCAATGGACGCTCGGTCTTTGAAAATGGCCAATGTGTCCGTTTTACGGGAGTGATGCAGGACATTAGCGAGCGCAAACAGGCGACCAAAGAACTGGTGGAACTCAACGAAGCGCTCGGCGCACGCGTCGAGCAGCGTACCCGTGAGCGCGATCGCATCTGGGAATTGTCCCGGGAGTTGCTGGCCGTATTGCAACTCGACATGACGCCCATTTCGTTCAATCCGGCGTGGGAAGCGGCTTTGGGCTGGTCCAATCAGCAGATCAGCCAGATGCGCCTGTGGGAGTTGATCCACCCACTGGATCTTGACGCCACGGTCCAGGAAGTGGAGAGCATTGCGCGCGGCAATATTTCGACCCGTTTCGTCAATCGCATGAAGCACCGCTCCGGCGACTATCGCTGGTTGTCCTGGACCATCGTGCCCGAAGACGGGTTGATGTATGCCGCCGTTCGCGATATCACCGAAGAGCGCGCGGTCATAGATGAGCTTGCCGCTGCCAACAAACTGCTTCGCGCGCAAATCAGCGAGAAAGAGCGCATAGAAGCCGACCTGCAGCAGATGCAGCGACTCGAAGTGGTCGGCCAATTGACCGCTGGCGTTGCTCACGATTTCAACAACCTGCTGACGGTCATCCTGACCAGTACCGCCTTCGCTATTCGCGACATCGAACGCGGCACCCTGGACAAGACCGTCAACCGTCTGCAGAACGTCAAGGATGCCGGCGAACGCGGCGCACGGCTCACCGCTCAATTGCTCTCGTTTTCCCGTCGGCAACGGCTGCAACCTGTGGCGATCAGCCTGAACGACACCATCCGCAGTATGGGAACTTTGCTGGTCCGTGCATTGGGCGGCAGTGTCTGGATTGAAACCGATCTGGCCACCGACCTTTGGTACGCCATGGGTGACCCGACGCAGACTGAAATGATCATCCTCAACCTGGCCATCAACGCGCGCGATGCGATGGCAAAAGGCGGCCCGCTGGCTTTCTCGACGTTTAACGCAGAAATTACCGAGCCTGCCGTGCGCCCCGAAGATCCGGAACCCGGTAAATACGCCGTTCTGGCAATCAGCGATTCGGGGAGCGGGATGAGTGCGGAGACGTTGAAGCGAGCATTTGAGCCGTTCTACACCACCAAGGATGTCGGCAAAGGTTCAGGATTGGGCCTGGCCCAGGTGTTCGGATTCGCCAAACAGTCAGGTGGCGGCGTCATGATTGAGAGTGAACTGGGCGTGGGTACCAAGGTGATGGTCTATCTGCCCAGTGTGGCCAAACCGGAGACCCTCCCGAATGAAATGCCGGAAGAGCCGAATCTGGCCCACGAAGCCGGTTCGCACACCATTCTTCTGGTAGACGACGATCCGGATGTTCGCTCGGTTACCGTGCAAATGCTCGATGCCATGGGCTACACCGTGAAACAGGCGCAGGATGGAGTCCAAGCCCTGGAAATGCTGAATCATTCAATCGACCTGGTGCTGACCGATTTCGCCATGCCCGGCATGACAGGTGGTGAACTGGCCGCACTGATCAATGAAAAAAATCCTGAAATACCGGTGCTGTTCGTGACGGGCTACGCCGATACCGACGTGCTGGGCCTGGAGGGCTCGCTGGTGGTACAAAAGCCGTTCAACGAAAGCGATCTGCAGGCCAAGCTGCATCAAGTTCTGAGCGACAGCAAGCGTTGATCCATCCTTAGTCAATGGCTAGTCGAACGGACCGCAAATTTTTAACCGCTACGCATTGAGTTTATTAGCCACTGAAATTTTCAAACGTATGCAAGGTGCTCATCAATGCTTCGGGAAAACGCCACTGACCTGCTCGCCTTTCTCGCCGTTGCACGGGAGCGGAGCTTTACCAAGGCCGCCGGCAAACTGGGCGTCTCCCAATCGGCGCTAAGTCATACCATTCGCGGCCTGGAAGCACGCCTTGGCTTGCGCCTGCTGACCCGCACAACCCGCAGCGTGTCGCCCACCGAAGCGGGCGAACGCCTGATAAAAAGGGTCGGGCCGCATTTCGAGGAAATCGAAATTGAGCTGGCCGGTCTGAGCGACCTGCGCGACACACCTGCCGGCAGTATCCGCATCAATGCCATCGACCACGTGCTGGAGATGATTATTCGGCCGGTGCTCAACGAATTCCTCCGGAAATATCCGGACATCTCGGTGGAGGTCTGTTGCGACTACGGCTTCGTCGACATTGCCGCCCACGGTTTTGACGCAGGCGTGCGACTGGGCGAAGACGTCGCCGAAGGAATGATCGCCACGCGCATTGGCCCTGATATGCGCATGTCTGTGGTCGGCTCCCCCGCTTACTTTGCCAACCGGACCTTGCCCCAGACACCTCGGGACCTCACCGACCATCAATGCAATAACCTGCGCCTGCCCACCAATGGCGGTCTGTACGCCTGGGAGTTCGCCAAAAACGGCGAAAGCCTCAAGGCCCGGGTCACCGGCCAGATCACCTACAACGGCGTATATCAACTGCTGCATGCGGCGCTGGACGGTTTCGGCCTCAGTTACATTCCCAACGATTTGATCGCCCCTTACGTCAAGGATGGCCGTCTGATCCACGTGCTGGAAGACTGGTCGCCAGTGTTCGCCGGTTTCCATCTCTACTACCCCAGCCGACGCCAGGCGTCGCCAGCGTTCGCCTTGCTGGTGGACGCGTTGCGCTACAAGGTCTGACGGGATTTGCTGACATCGACGTCGATTGAGGTCACGCGACCGCCGATACAGATGGCAGACCTCGCAGACGCAACCGCTCAAGTGAATGACTGCCCGCTCCCCGGCTACATTGCCGCCTTGACCAGCACGGGTTGCTCTTGATAACGGTCGGGATACAACTCCTTTAACTGCGCCACTTTGGGTAGATCGTTGATCACGATGTACGGATGCATTGGATGGCGGGTCAGGAAATCCTGATGTTCCTCCTCGGCCCGGTAGAAGCCATTGAACGATTCCAGCCTGGTCACAATCGGCTTATTAAACGAATGCGCAGCGTCCAGCTGAGCGATGTAGGCCTGGGCAACACGTTGCTGGTCAGTGTTTTTAGTGAACAATGCCGAGCGATATTGCGTGCCGCGATCCGGTCCCTGGCGATTGAGTTCAGTGGGGTTGTGGGCCACCGAAAAGTAGATTTGCAGCAAGGTGCCGTAACTGACCTGAGCGGGGTCGAAAGTGACTTCAACGGATTCCGCATGGCCGGTATCGCCGTCGCTGACCCGCTCGTAGTGTGCGGTGTCGGCGGTCCCGCCGGCATAACCGGAAACGGCTTGCTTGACGCCTTTGACATGCTCGAACACGCCCTGCACACCCCAGAAGCAGCCGCCAGCAAACACGGCCGTTTCACTGCGGGCCTGGGTGATTTCGTCAACGGTTGGTGGAGCCAGGCGCACCGCGTCTTCAGCGGCAAAGGCAGCGATGGAGCATTGGCCGGCAAAACCGGCTACGGCCAATTGCAACACAATCCGGCGCAACGTGAACGGGGTTTTCATGAGCGTGACTCCTGAATCAATGAATGATGATCAACCGAAAGTAAACGCATACGCCGACACGCCCGGATCGAGAAACTCGATGCTGAAGGTACGGTCCTGCACGCTGCCGGACTGGCGTACCAACTGGTACAAACGCTGTTCTGTCACGCTGCCGCTGCCGTCCGCGGCGACGTCGGTACCGTGGGCGTCGCCGGGCGCTTTACCATCGATCAGCACCTTGAAGCGCACCGGTTTGCCATCCACTCCAGGCCCAAGCACCAGATGCAGGTCTCGAGCGTGAAAGCGGTAAACAATGCGACTCGCCGAGGCGTCGGCAGTGGCCTGTTCGGCGCCGACATACCATTTGCCTTCCAGGCTCCAGTCATTGAGTGCCAATTGTGGCGCAGTGCTGTAGGTCTTGACGGCGTCCGGCAGCAGGCCTTTGGCAGGAACGAACTGCTCAGCGCGCTGGTATCCGACATAGGTTTCCGGGGATTGCGCGTCGTTCATGTCCGCCGCCTGTTGCACACCCTGGGCGTCGGCTGTGATCAGGTCGTCGGCGACCTTGGCGGCACCCGCTTCACGCAGCAACTGCTGGATGACCCGCTCCGATTCTGCGTAATCGCCCTCGCCAAAATGGTGATAACGAATATGGCCCTGAGCATCGGCAAAATAGTGCGCCGGCCAGTATTGGTTGTTGAAAGCACGCCAGATCTTGTAGTCGTTGTCGACGGCCACCGGGTAACTGATACCCAGATCTTTCATGGCCTTGGTGACGTTGCCGATGTTGCGTTCAAACGCGAATTCCGGCGCGTGCACGCCAATCACCACCAAACCCTGATCGCGGTATTTCTCGGCCCAGGCTTTTACATAAGGCAACGTACGCAAACAGTTGATGCAGGAGTAAGTCCAGAAATCCACCAGCACGACTTTGCCTTTCAACGCCTCGGCAGTCAGCGGCGGCGAGTTGAGCCACTGCACGGCACCGTCCAACGAGGGTAGATTGCCTTCGATCGGCAAGCTGTCCGACGCCTGGTTAATGGCTTTCATCATCCTCCCGCTGGCCGGATTCTGCGCCATCATCGCCCCGCTGTTACCCGGCGCCTTGTCAGCCAGCCGGCCAACCAGCGCCTGTTCGATACCGCCGGTAGAGGCCGTCGATACCTTGGCCAGAATTCCGGTATCCAGCCCCAGCGCAATCGCTGCCACCCCAGCCAGCATCGCAACGCCCAAGCCTCGTCGCACCCACTCGCCAGCGCCGATGGAGCGCTTCATTGCCGTGAAAACCTTACCGCCCAGCAGCAATGCAACCGCGAGTGAAGTGCAGGCACCTGCGGCGTAAGCCAGTAATAACAAAGTCGTGCCGATACTCGCGCCTTGCAGCGCCGCGCCGGTCAGCACCAGGCCCAGGATCGGTCCGGCGCAGGGTGCCCAGAGCAATCCCGTGGCGACGCCAATAAGGAACGACGCACCGGGGCGCGGCCGGGGATCGTTGCCCGCAGCTTCGGACAGTCTCCCCCCCGCTGCCACCAGTGGCCGGGTCAGTCGCTCGGCCAGTTTTGGCAATACCAGCGTCAGGCCGAACAAGGCGACGAACAGCAGCGCCAGCCAGCGCCCATATTGATTGACCTGCACCACCCACCCGCCGCCTACCGCTGCCAGCGTGGCCACCAGGGCGAAAGTCAGCGCCATCCCGGCCAGCAACGGCAGGCCGCTTTTCATGAACGGCTGCCCGGTGCGGGCGAAGACAAACGGCAGTACCGGCAAAATGCATGGGCTGACAATCGTCAGCACGCCGCCGAGATAGGCAAGGATTAAAAGCCACATAAGTTCAACCCGCATCAAGTAAATGTATAAGAGCAATCAGGGATCAAGCCGCCTGGGATTTGAAGTTCATCGCCACGCCGTTCATGCAATAGCGCAAGCCGGTGGGTTTGGGCCCGTCGCTGAACACATGGCCCAAGTGGCCGCCACAGCGCGAGCAATGCACTTCATCGCGTGATACCCCGAAAGACCGGTCAGTCTGGACGGCCACAGCCTTGTCCAATGGCTGCCAGAAACTCGGCCAACCGGTGTGACTGTCGAACTTGGTCGCCGAGGAAAACAACGGCAGATCGCAACCGGCGCAGACGAAAACACCGTCGCGATGTTCGTCGTTCAGCGGGCTGCTGTAAGGTCGCTCGGTATCCTGTTCGCGCAGAACTTGATATTGCTCGGCGCTGAGCATGGCGCGCCATTGCGCTTCGCTGCGGGTTACCTCGAACACCTGCGCGGCGCTGGCGTCATCGACCAGCAACGGGAAGCGGGTCGACACGCCGAGCGCCAATGCGGCAAAGCCTGCGCCGCCGCTCACTATCAGAAACTGCCGCCGTGAAAACATGATCTTCTCCGAAACATCCAGCTGGATGGCATGAGACACAGCCTAGGCGCGCAGTAATCGCCAAATCCTCACGTGAAGTTAAACAATTCGTGATAACTCGGCCCGCAGAAAACCCGCACAATGGGTCATAGCGCTGAAGGGTTGAACTCAATGGAACAGACCAAACGGGTTCTCGTGGTCGAGGACGACGTACATATCGCCGACCTTATTTGCCTGCATCTACGCGATGAGCAGTTTGAAGTCGTGCACTGCGCCGATGGCGATGAAGGCATGCGCCTGCTGCAACAAGGCAGCTGGGACGCGTTAATCCTCGACCTGATGCTGCCCGGCGTCGACGGCCTGGAAATCTGCCGCCGGGCCCGCGCCATGGCCCGCTACACGCCGATCATCATCACCAGCGCACGGTCCAGCGAGCTGCATCGAATTCTCGGCCTGGAGCTGGGCGCCGACGATTACCTGGCCAAACCTTTTTCCATGCTCGAACTGGTGGCGCGGGTCAAAGCGCTGCTCCGGCGCGTGGACGCCATGGCTCGCAACCTGAAGATGGACGCTGGCAGCCTGATCACCGGCGGGCTCAATATCGATCCGATTACCCGTGATGTTTCCCTGGACGGCCGTCGCCTGGAACTCACGCCTCGGGAGTTCGACCTGTTGTATTTCTTCGCCCGCCAGCCCGGCAAGGTGTTCTCGCGAATGGACCTGCTCAACGCGGTGTGGGGGTATAGCCACGAAGGCTATGAACACACGGTCAATACCCACATCAATCGCCTGCGCTCGAAGATCGAAGCCGATCCGGCGCAACCGACGCGCATCCTGACGGTATGGGGCCGAGGCTATAAATTTGTCGCCCCGGAGGAACAGCCATGAGGCTGACGCTGACTAAACGCCTGTCGTTGGTGTTTGCTGTATTGCTGCTGGTGTGCTGCGGCACCTCGGCGTGGATGCAGGTGCGCGCCAACCGCATGCATGAACTGGAAGTGGTGCAAGGTCTGTCGCGAGATCTGGCGCAACACATCGCCCGCGATACAGTGCTGATGGACAGCAAAGGCATGATGCCGGGCGCGGTCCGCGACCTGTTCAGTAAGCTGATGCTGGTCAATCCCAGTGTCGAAGTCTATCTGCTCGACACCAATGGGCGGCTCGTCGGCAGTGCTTCGCCAGAGGGCCGGATACGAAGGGACAGGATCGATCTGGCGCCCGTCCACCGTTTGCTGCAAGGCGATGCTCTGCCAATACTCGGGGACGATCCGCGCAGTGATCAGGCGCGCAAGGTGTTCAGCGCAGCGCCGCTGACCGTGGATGGCAAGCCGGCAGGCTATCTCTATGTGGTATTGCTCAGTGAAGAACACGATCGCCTGGCCGAACGCGGTGCTACCAGCGCGGCGCTGAACACCGCGTTGTGGTCCATCGGACTGGTCGCGCTGTTGTGCCTGATCGCGGGCCTCACGGCATTCGCCCTGATCACCCGACCGTTGCGGCGACTCACCGAAACCGTCAGCCAGTTCGATATCGATGGCGCTCCGGTTGCTCTGCCGACAACAGCGCCCGCCGAACACGCGGCCAGCCACGATGAAATAGCCGTGCTCGATGCCGCGTTCCGGCAAATGCAGGCACGCCTCAGTGCGCAATGGAATTCGTTGACCCGTCAGGATCAGGAACGCCGCGAATTGGTCGCGAACATCTCCCACGACCTGCGCACCCCGCTGGCTTCGCTGCATGGCTATCTGGAAACCCTATCGCTCAAGGACGCCACGCTATCCGCCGCCGATCGCCGTCGTTATCTGGGCATTGCCCTGGATCAAAGCCGCAAGGTCGGCGGATTGGCGCAATCACTGCTGGAACTGGTACGGCTGGAGCATGGCTTCGTGCAACCGGTGCTGGAGCGCTTCCCGTTGACCGATCTGGTGCAGGACATTTTCCAGAAATTCGAACTGACCGCCGAGGCGCGGCGCGTCGAACTCAAGGCTTCCTTTGCCCCCAACGTCGCAGCCGCCTGCGCTGATCTGGGGCTGATCGAGCGAGTGCTGACCAACCTTTTCGACAACGCCCTGCGCCACACGCCCGAAGGTGGGGAAATCGAGCTCAGCCTGCGCCCGCAAGGCTCCTTTATCGAAGTCACGATCAGCGACACCGGCCCCGGCATTGCCGCAGAACTGCGCGAAGGCCTGTTTCTGCGGCCGTTCAATATTGGCGGTTCACGTCGCGATGGCGGCCTGGGGCTGCGCATCGTGCATCGCATCCTGCAACTGCACGGGCGTGATATCCAGTTGATCGACGTGCCCGGACGCGGCGCGACGTTCCGTTTCTCCCTGCCGGTGGACCAGCAAACCGCAGAGCAATGGGCAGTACGCTCGATGAATCTGAATTCTCTGGAAAAGTAGCTGAACGTTGCTGTCAGGCGAGGCTCAAACCACCCATTTAATCTTCGCCGGGAATCGGGCGGTAAAAACTGTTCCCGCCTGCAAAGTCGAGGTCACGCTGAGACTGCCACCGTGTGCGCTGGCAATTTGCGATGCAATGTAAAGCCCCAAGCCCAGCCCTTCCCCGCGCTGTCCTGCTTCCGACCGGGTAAACGGCTCGAACAGCAACGGCATCAGTTGCGGCGGGATCGGCGGCCCTTGATTGAGCACGGATATAACCACCTCATCATTTTGCGCGTAGGCACGAACCTCGACAGGTGTCCCGTTTGCCCCGTGAGTCACCGCGTTACCCAGAAGGTTTGACATGAGCTGGGTGATACGCAGCGCGTCGCAGTAGATTCCCCCAGGCAAGTCCAGGGAATGATCCAGGATTGCCAACGGGTGGGAGGCCTGTACTTCATCCAGCGTCAACTTGAGCGTCTGTCCCAGATCGTCGACCAGTTGGCGCTTGACGGGAATCCCGCCGCCCATTCGTCCACGAGCGAAATCCAGAACATTCTCGATCAAAACGCCCATGCGCACCGAGCTGTTGCGGATGGCAGAAATCAGATTGAGTGAGCGTTTTTCCGTTGTTTTGCTTTGCAACAGGTCCGCACTCATCCGGATAGCGCTCAAAGGCGTGCGCAAGTCATGCCCCAACACGGCAATAAACTGCTCGCGCAGCATTCCGGTTTCATTGGCGCTGACCAGTGCAGCCTGGGTTGCCTCCAGATTGCTCTGGGTATCGAGACTCATCGCAATCAACTGAGCAAACAAAGTCAGGCTTTTGACGATGGCCGGCTCTTCAAGATTCGCCGGTACCGTATCGATGGCGCATAACGTACCGAAAAACTCGCCATTGGCTTTGATGATCGGGATGGAAATGTAACTTTCCAGTCCATAGGTTCTGGGCGTGTGGTGTGTCGAGAAAACCGGATGCAGACTGGCGTGTCCAAAGATCACCGGTTTTCGGTGTTGCCGAATTTCATGACAGATAGTTGACTCCAGCACCAGTTCACCACCGGGTTTCAAACCGAAGTTGATTGAATCATCGACGGCACACGCCACCCAGTTCTTTTCGGTGACCCTGGCCACAGCGGCGAAACGCATCCCGGTCATGTGTTTGACCATGCTCAAAATAACCGGGACGGCCTCAATAGCGCCGACGGCTTCAATATCAACAGAGAATTCAGATGTGGTCATCAGTCAATGGGTCAAGTGAACGGGTGGCAAAGATTATCGTGAAACCTGCAGAGACGGCTAAACAAAGGTTGCGGCAAAGACCTGAAAACCGATTGCCGCGAACGCCTGAACTCACGGTACAACCGGCTTTTGCTGCATCAGACGCATCAGCGGTTCATATTCCGCCTGGCTGGCCGCGACGATACCGGAAGCGTCCTGAGCCTTCAGAAATGAGCCAAGGCCCTGCTGATCGTTCAACATTGCGGCGCGAATCCGCTCCTTCAGCAACGGACACAGGCTACCGCCGAACACGTACGGATCGTAGTAAATCGGCGTCGAGCGCCACAGCACGTTGAACGTGTCGCGCGTGATTCGCCCGCTGTTCAGGTACGCGTCAACCCGCACACTGGCCACAAATGCCGCGTCCACCCTGCCATCGAGCAGCGCGTCCAGGGACTTGTCGTGGGAGCCGGAATACACTACGGAGCTGAAAAACTGTGTCAGCGCCAGCCCTGCCTGGGCCGAAAACTTGGCATTGGGCACAACACTGCCTGAAGTACTCGCCGGGTCGCTCAGTGCGACCTGAGCACCGCGCAATGCTTCAAGGCTGCTGGCGTCCTGGCGACGCGTCAGCAACAGCGACTGATAATGATGCCCGGCCGGGGTGAAATAGCCGGGGCTTATGGTCAGGCTGGCAAACGGCTCGATACGGGGGTCGCGCTGGCGGGCGAGGATGTAGGACGCCGGGCCAAGCCAGGCAATATCGACGCCGCCGGAAACAATCGCATCGATCACGCTTTCATAGGAAGAAGCCGGAACTATCTCCACCGGAATGCCCAGCGCAGTGCTCAAGCGCGTCAGCAACTGCTGATACTCCTGCACCAGGACGTCCACGCTCTTGTTGGTCTTCGGGATGATTGCGAAGCGCAGACTCTGTTGACTGCACTGGGCATGAGCCAGGGCACCGGACAGCATTGTCATCAGCAGAACAGTTAAAACAATTACTGCGCGCATGCTTTTTCCATCGCGTTGGTAAAGGGGGGATATTCAAGAAGCTGGGCCGAAGACAGCGGTCGACTGAAGTGATAACCCTGAACCATGTCGCAGCCAGCCAGCTTCAGGCAAATGACCTGCTCGCGGGTTTCCACGCCTTCGGCAACCACCTCCAGCCCAAGACGTTTGGCCAGAATAATGGTGGAGGCGACGATAGGATTGTCATCCGGGCTGTTGGACAACGGCGCAATCACCGCGCGGTCGATCTTGAGCTTGGTCAACGGCAGCGATTGCAGGTGGGCGAAGCCTGCGTACCCCTGGCCAAAGTCGTCCAGGCTAATGGGCAGACCTGCGGCGCGCAGGCATTTAAGGTGCTTGATGCCCTGCCCTTCATGATCGAGCACCGAGGTCTCGGTAATCTCCAGTTCCAGTTGCTGCGGCTCGATGTCGTAACGCTCAAGTTCGCTGAGGAGCTTTTGGCTGAAGTCGGCCTGGCGCAGTTGTATCGCCGAGATATTGATTGCCAGTCGTGCGCGATTGCCCTGGGCCTGCCAGCGCTCCAGATCTTCACACGCCAGACGCAGCACTTCCCAGCCGAGCGCGATGATGAAACCGCTGCGTTCAGCCAGGGAGATGAACTGATCCGGATAGAGCAATCCAAAGTCAGGGTGCTGCCAGCGCACCAATGCCTCGTAGCTCTCCACGAGCATGGAGTCCAGGCGGATCTGCGGCTGGTAATGAAGCAGAAACTGTCGCTCGCTCAACGCCCCGGCGAAGGCCTGTTCCAGCGTGAACTCCTTGATGTCTGCGACGTTGAGCGAAGGATCGAAGTAGCGATATTGTCCGCGCCCCGCTCTTTTCGCCGAATACATCGCCGCATCAGCGCAGCGGATCACGCCCTCGACATCCTGACCGTCGCGGGGGCAAATGCTCACACCAACACTGGGACTGGTGCTGAGCTCATGCTCTTCCAGGGAATAAACTGCTGAAAGCTTGTCCACCAGCATGCGAGCCCAGACGTCGATCTGCTCCTCGCTTCGTTCCCCGGCCAGCAGCACGACAAATTCGTCGCCACCGAAGCGCGCCGCTACATCAAAGGGTTCCAGCAAGCGGCTGATGCGCCCGGCAATCGCCTGCAACAGCAAATCCCCGGTTCGATGACCGAGGGAATCATTGATCGATTTGAAACGGTCCATATCGATGAACAGAATCGCCAGCAATTGCCGCTTGCCACGTTGCCGGGTCAGAGCCTGTGTCGCAACCTCCATGAACTGGCGACGGTTATGCAGACCGCTCAAGTGGTCCGTGGCAGCGGCATGACTGCTGCGCCGATGCTCTTCTTCCAGCCGAATTATCAGGCCCTGATTGACCCGCTGCGCCTGTTCCAGTTCTGCGAATGCTTCCTGACGTTTGCTTAAAACACGCAGGGTCCAGATCAGGCTGCCGAGAATGAGCAGCGTCATACAGAGATTCAGCCAGAGCTGCCGCTCATAGGTGAGCTGCGATGGGGCCAGGATTTCATCGCGCTGTTGACTGACGATTACGCTGAAGCCGCGCTGAGGCGTTCGGCGATACAAGCTCTGGAATTGCACGGAGGAGGAATATTGGCTGATCTCCCCCGACTCAACGCCACTGCTCGGCAATTCCGGGCTGAGTGCCACGCCGGAAACCACAACGCCGCTGCTGGTAAGCCGCAATCGCTCATGACCATCGTTATCGAGCAAACGCATCATGCCGCTGCGGCCCAGATCAATGTGCTCGAAGAGTGCCGCCAGATAACCGATATCCAGCTGTACCAGAAGAATGCTGTCGAGCTCGCGCATCGAAGGATCGGCCAGCGGCAACAGGAATGGCAGGCGCCAGTTCGGCGGTGCGGATTCATCTGGTGAGTCGGACAAGCCCGGCAGGAAAGGCTTGAGGCCGTTGCGATCAATATGGCGCTGCAATTGCGCCAGCCAATCTCCGGGCAGTTGCTGTGGCTCGTCCACATGAGTGCCGGAAAGCAGGCGGCCATCGCGGCTGTACAGGCTCATGCGTTTAAGCACCGGGTCTTCGGCAAGCATGCGCACCAAGCCCCAACTGCGTTGGTCCCGGTCCTCGATGTCACTTCGCGCAACCTTGCCCATCGCTTGGGCGCGGTCGACCAGCTGCCGCAGGTTTTCTGCGGCGATGGTCGCCAGATTCAGATGTTCGGCCGCCTTGGCTGCCAGCGCTTCGTCACGGGAGGTGGCTTTCTGCTGGAAAAACAGGCCCCACAGAAATACCAGCGTGGCGGCACACAGCATCACCAGGAGCAGTCGCAACAGGCCTAGCGAGGAAGAAAACAGGCGAATCACTACTATTCTTCCAGCCGCGAGAAAGCGCCAAATTACTCCCGGTATGTAACGGAATTATTACATCAATAAATTATGTCACGGCCGTTGCCACCCACTGCTGATGCCCTTAAGCCCTTGACCAAGTCGGCACATCAACTATGATTCAACTCCAATCACTTTGAATCAAACTGTTGAGGACGTGCCATGGGCCAGAGTACCGAAACCCGCGTGGTCACTGCGCACGTTCCATTGCCTTTGGCGGAAAAAATCGATGAGCTGGCTTTACGCCTCGAACGTTCCAAAGGCTGGATCGTAAAACAGGCCCTGTCGGCCTGGGTTGATCAAGAAGAAGAGCGCAGCCGTTTGACACTGGAAGCATTAGCCGATGTTGATGCCGGGCGTGTTATCGATCATCAATCGGTCCAAGCCTGGGCCGATAGTCTGGATACAGATCGGCCCTTGCCGGTGCCCAAGTAATGGAGTTGAAGTGGACCAGCAAAGCACCCTCCGACCTGGCCCGCCTTTACGATTTTCTCGCCTTGGTCAATCGTGCGGCCGCCGCCCGCACTGTCCAGCAACTGACGTCTACGGCAACGATGCTTCTCAACAATCCACGGCTGGGTGAACGTCTTGAGGAGTTTGCACCTCGGGATATCCGGCGATTGTTGATCGGGGGCTATGAACTACGTTACGAAATTCAGGGCTCCACGATCTATCTGCTGCGGTTGTGGCATACGCGAGAAAATCGCTGAGACGGCTACTGATTTTTCGCCGTCCGCGATCGAATCTCAAGATTACGGCGCGGCATCTTCCTGAGACAACTGCGTGATCAACGCCACAGTCAGGTAAAGCCGCGGAGCAATACTCGACAGCTCGATGTATTCGTCATCGGCGTGCAAGCCGGCGCCGACTACGCCCATGGTTTCCAGCACTGCCGGTTTTACGCTGCCCGGTACGTAGGCATAGCCTGCATCGGTGCCGAAACGCATGGCGATAGGCTCAATGTTGTGGCCGATTTCGCCATAAAGCCCCTGTGCGGTTTTTGCCAGCTGCTCGGAGCCCGGATTTTTCGCCAATGGGGGGCGGCCTTTTTCCAGGCGCAACGTCACCACAGTGCCATCAATGAGTTTTTTTGCCACGATGCGTTGGGCGTCGGCGAGTACGCGGTCGGTTTCACTCAGGTCGGAGTAACGCATGTCAGCCTCGGCCGAGGCGCTGGAAGGGATGATGTTGCGTTTCTCGCCGCCTTTGATCAGCGTCCAGTTCACCGTGGTGCCTTTGGCCGGATCACCGAGGTCCTTGAGCTGCAACATCTGGTGCGCCAGCTCCATGGCCGCGTTGTGCCCGGCTTCAGGTGCGGAACCGGCGTGGGATGACTTGCCCTTCACATCGAGAATCAACCCGTTGATGCCGTTGGTAGCGACCGTCACTGCGTCTCTGTCTGGCGGCTCGTACGAGAATACGTAATCGTGCTGGCGGGCCAGTTCAGCGATGATCTTCTTCGATCCTGCGGAACCGGTTTCTTCATCCGGGTTGAACAGCACCGTGAGGGTGCCGAAATCCTCGAATTTCTGCTCCTGCAGCAGTCGCAGTGAATGCAGGATCATCGCCACGCCGCCTTTGGCGTCAGCGACGCCGGGACCGTAGGCGCGCTCGCCGTCAACTTTGAACGGACGTTTCGCCGCTGTGCCAGGCCCGAACACCGTGTCGTAGTGGACCATCAGCAGAAAGGTTTTGGTACCGGTGCCCTTAAGGGTGCCTACGATGTTGTCGCCTGCAGAGGGGCTTGCAGGCGTCGTTGTCACTTGTGCTCCCAGCGCCTTGAGCCGCTCGACCAACACTGCGCTGACGGTTTTCAGGCCGGTTGCCTGGCCGGTTCCGGTATCAATGTCCACCAGCTCTTTGACCGTTGCAAGGTACGACTTTTGTTCAGCCTCAGCTTTTTTCAGCAATTGAGCCGGCGCCAGGTCGTTAGCGAACGCGGTGCAGGACAACAATGAAAACGCGAGCGCAGCGGCGATGGGTGAGCGTCGAATAAGCATGCTGGTTCCTTCAGATCATGGCGAATTGAAGCCCCATCTTTACTCATCGACCCACTCAATGCCACCCACCGCTGTCGGCGCTGACGCAACCGTTCCAAAAATCCCGGGCACTCATCGCCACTCGCGCAGTCTGCTTAAGACACTTAAAACCAGTCGCTGGAGACCTCATGATTACCGTCCACCACCTCAACAACTCGCGTTCGCAACGCATTCTCTGGTTACTCGAAGAGCTAGGCTTACCCTACGAAATCAAACGCTACCAGCGTGATCCGAAAACCAATCTCGCGCCGCCGGAACTCAAGACCATTAACCCGCTGGGCAAGTCCCCGGTGCTCGAAGACGGTCCCCACGTGCTGATCGAGTCAGGTGCCATCGTCGACTATCTGATCCGCCGCCATGGCGATGGCAAGCTGCAACCGGACCCTGCGTCCGCCACCTACGACGAGTACGTCCAATGGCTGCACTTTGCCGAAGGCTCGGCGATATTGCCGCTGATGCTCAACCTATATGTCGGTCGGTTGGGCGATGCCGGTGCACCGTTGCTGCCGCGCATCAACTCGGAACTGGACAATTACCTCGGTTACCTGAACACCGCGCTGAGCCTGACGCCGTATCTGATCGGTGAAGAGCTCAGCGGTGCCGACATCCAGATGAGCTTCATCGGCGAGTTCGCCAAAGCCCAAGGCAAAGTTGGTCCCTATCCGCATCTGGCCGCTTGGGTAGAACGGCTTCAAGCGCGCCCGGCCTATAAAAAAGCAATCAGCCGGGGCGGTGAGTACGCGTTCGCCAAGTAACGGCAAAAAGGGCCACGGCCAGTCCATGGCCCACAGCGCATTCCTGACTTGTGAGAAAACCGGAGCGGCTGAAAATCGCGAAATGTGAAAATTTCGTTATTCACTGATAACAATTCGCAATCACGCCTGATAGTATTTGCGCCTAAGAATCAGTCGTATTGCCACGGAGGCACTTCACGACTCCCCCGCACTTCAGGTATTCGCCCCATGGTCTTCGCATTTCCGTCGCGCCCAGCCCTGCTTGCACTCTGCTGTTCCGTCACCTTCATGGCCCACGCCGCCGCCCCGGTGGAACTCGGCGCTACCGATGTCAACGCCGAAGCGGTCAAGGCCAATTCGAACACGTTGCCTGAACCCTTCGCTGGCGGTCAGGTAGCACGAGGCGGGCAAATGGGTGTGCTGGGCAACCAGGACAACATGAATGTACCGTTTGTCATGACCAGCTACACCTCGAAGCTGATTGAAGACCAACAAGCCGAAGACGTCGGCGACGTGCTGCTCAACGACCCATCGGTGCGCCAGTCTTATGGCTTCGGCAACCAGGCTCAAGTGTTCGTGATTCGCGGCCTGCCGCTGAATGGCGACGATATTTCCTACAACGGGCTGTACGGCGTACTGCCACGCCAGATTCTCTCCACTGACGCCATCGAACGCGTTGAAGTGTTCAAAGGCCCGAATGCCTTCATCAACGGCGTGAGTCCGACAGGCAGCGGCCTGGGCGGCGGCGTCAATCTGCAACCCAAGCGCGCTGGCGACACACCTACTCGTCGTTATACCCAGGACATCAGCTCCGACGGTCGTATTGGCGAGCACCTGGACCTCGGCCAGCGCTTTGGCGATGACAATCGCTTCGGCGCCCGCGTCAACCTCAGCCAGCGCGAAGGCGAAACCGCCGTCAACGACCAGGATCAGCGCACCAAGCTGTTCGTGGCCGGCCTGGACTATCGGGGCGACAGATTCCGCGCTTCTACCGATTTTGGCTACCAAAAGCAGCGCATCAACCATTTGCGCAACACCGTGCAACTAGGGACTGCGACCCGCATTCCGACCGCGCCTGACGCCAGCCATAACTACGGCCAGAGCTGGACCTACACCGAAACCGAAGACACCTTCGGCATGATGCGCGGCGACTGGGACCTGAACGACAGCTGGACGGCCTACCTGGCCGGTGGCGTCAAGCACACCCGCGAAACCGGTGTTTACGGCACGCCGGCGCTGGTGGGCAATACCGGCACCGCTACCATCAGCGGCTCGGAAATTCCGCACAATGAAAACAACACCAGCTTTAGCACTGGCCTGAATGGCCGATTCCAGACGGGCCCGATCAGCCATCAGATCGCGATTGGCGCTTCGACTATCTGGACCGAGCAGGAAAACGCCTACACGTTTTATCGACCTACCGTTGGCAATACCAATATCTACAACGCGAACAAACTGGCGAAGCCCACCGACGGCTACTTGACCGGCGGCGACATGGGCGATCCTGGCGTCACGGGCAAAACCCGCAACCGCAGCCTGGCGATCTCCGACACCCTTGGCCTGTTCGACGACAGCCTGCTGCTCACCTACGGCGTGCGCCGCCAGCAACTGCGCGTGGAAAATTACCTGTACGACGGCACCACCTCCAATGGCGTAGCCAACCCCGCCAACGACGGCAGCCGCAGCTCGATCTACGATGAAGCCATCACCACGCCGGTGTACGGCATTGTCTATAAGCCTACCGATATCATTTCGCTGTACGCCAACCGCATCGAAGGTCTGGCCAAAGGGCCCGTCGCATCCGGCACCAACATCACCAACCTGGGTGAAGCCTTCCCGCCGGGTCGCACCAAGCAACTGGAAGCCGGCATCAAGCTGGACATGCAGACCTTCGGCGCCAGTCTGGGTGTGTTCCGCATCGAGCGACCTACTGACGGCTTCGTGGATGCCGCCAGCCGTTTGTATGTGCGTGACGGCGAGCAGGTCAACAAAGGCATCGAGTTGAGCGTGTTCGGCGAGCCGATTGAAGGTCTGCGTTTGATGGCCGGTGGCACGCGGATGACTTCCGAACTGAAAAATACCTCCGGCGGCCTCAATGACGGCAATCATGCCATCGGCGTGCCGACCTTCCAGCTCAACGCCAGCGCAGACTGGGATATCCCCGGCCTGGAAGGCGCAGCGCTCAACGCCCGCATGCTACGCACTGGCGGTCAGTACGCAGATCAGGCCAACAACCTGAGTTTGCCAACCTGGAACCGCTTTGACGCGGGTGCACGTTACAAGATGCGGGTTGAACAGAAAGACCTGACCTTGCGCGTCAACGTAGAAAACATCACCGACAAAAACTACTGGGCGTCCGCCAACGGCGGCTATCTGACCCAGGGCGAGCCACGTCTGGTGAAATTTTCCGGCACCATCGATTTTTGATTGACCCGATCTGTAGGGGCCCTCGCCCCTACAGGCGCAAGGACCTCCTACAAGGGTTCGACCACTTCCAGTGGATCGAGAAAGTCGACGTGCGGCGCGACTGGCACCGCCCTCGATTGCTCCAGCAAATCGCTCAACTCAGCATGCAACCGCTGCAAAGCACCTTCCTTGTCGACCCACCAATCGGTGGACCACAAACGCAGCAGATTCCAGCCCAGACCGCGCAGAATCGCCCCCCGCACTTTATCGCGATCGCGGGCAGTCGCGGCGCTGTGATAAGTCGCGCCATCGCATTCGACACCCGCCAGATAATCCCCCGGACGATCGGGATGAACAATCCCCAGATCAATGCGAAAACGTGACACGCCGATCTGCGGCACTACTTGCCAGCCCATCCGTCGCAACCCTTGCGCTACAGCTTCTTCGAAGGGCGAATCGTAACCGCCCACCGAACCCTGGACTGCCTCGGCCAACGCTCGTGGACCACGCTGGGCAAACTCGATGAAGTGTTTGAGATCACGCACCGCGCGAGCATTGGTGCGGTTGAGATCGATCATCGATGGATCGAACGATGAGAACACCAGCATCTCGCGACGTGAACGGGTAATGGCGACGTTCAGCCGACGCCAGCCGCCGTCCTTGTTCAGTGGCCCGAAGTTCATCGACATCACTGGCGCACCCGGCTCGGTGGGCCCGTAACCAATGCCGAGCATGATCAGATCGCGCTCGTCGCCCTGTACGGTTTCCAGATTCTTCACTACGACCGGCTCAGTCTGGCTGTCCTGAAAGAAGGGTTCGATCTGCGGATACTGCTGGCGGGCAGCGTCCATCAGGTCGTTGATGAGCTTCTGCTGGTCAGAGTTCAGGGTGATGATGCCGATTGAATAACCTGCGGCAATGAACGCCGGATCAGTAAGCCGCTTGACCGTTTCCTGGACAATGGCCTCGGCTTCCACCTGATTGCAACGTCCCTTGCCCTTGGCATAAACCCCTTCGACCCGCCGCCACTCGACCGCGCTGGCCCGGGTTTCAGCGGCTGGAAAGGTGATCAGGCTGCTGTCGTAATACCGATGGTTGGAAAACGCGATCAGGCTTTCATGGCGGCTGCGGTAGTGCCAACTGAGGCTGTGACTCGGCACGCCGGCACCCAGGCATTCGTCGAGAATGCTTTCCATGTCTTCGGCCGTGTCGTCATCCTCGGCATTGGCACTGCGGTTGAAGAAGTTGGTGGGCGGCATCTGGCGCGGGTCACCGGCAATGATCACCTGTTTGCCCCGCGCGATGGAGCCGATGGCGTCCCAGGGCGCGATCTGCGACGCTTCGTCAAAGATCACCAGATCGAACGGCGGCAGATCGGCCGGCAGGAACTGGGCAATCGACAGCGGACTCATGAGCATGCACGGTGCCAGACAGTTCAGCGCATCGCCCATCTCGATGGCCAGCTGACGCACCGGTTTATGGCGACGGGACTTTTGCAGCTCGTGCTTGAGAATGGCGAAACCACTGTTCTTGGCAATGTCGTTCTTCGACGGAATCAGGCCGCACAGTTTGGCGCGAATGTAACGCACGGTGAGCGTTGCCAGCTCGTCGTCCAGACGGTTGAACGTGGCGATATCGCTCATATGCTCGGCAGCAACGAAGGTTCTCAGCAACGGTTCGCCGTCGATCCCCACGGTGGCGAACCAATGGGAATATGCCGTAACGAAGGTCTGTTCAATCGTCGCCGGCGGCAAGTTGCCCTGTTCCAGCGCCTGGGCAAGAGGTGCCAGCCCTGCTTCGCTCGCCTGCTCGCGAACCCGGCACCAGTCACACCACGCCTTGAGCTGCCCTTCCTGGTGCTGGATAGCGGCACAGGTCGCACGCAGCTCGGCAACGTTCGGGAGCGTTCCATCGGCCGTCACGGCCAGCTCGGCAAATAACCGGGCGGCGGCGTCATAGCGGACCACTGTCTGCTGCAATGTCGCCAGCGCCGTAGCGATCTGACCGCCCGCCCCCAACATGTCGTTGGCCTCGATCACCAGCCGTGCCACGGCACTGCGCAACGCGATTAACTGTTCAGGTGATTCAACCAGGGCCCTGAGCCGGGCCCGCAAACTTTCGGCCAGCACTACGGCTTTGAGCGTGCGGGCGCTGTCGCTGGCAAGTCCGTTCCAACCGGGAATCGACTGCAATTGGGGCGCAAGAGTGTCCAGCTCCAGCAATTGGGCCTGCAAACGCTCGAAGATCAGCAGATCGCCTGGGACGTCCGGCAAACCCGCAGCGCCACCGACCGAGGCCAGCTGCGTTGCGACCTTTTTCTTGGCAAGATTGGCAAAGAACCAGAACTTGCCCTCGGCCTCGTGCCAATCCCTGCGCATGGCCTCAACCGGAACCCGGCGACAGGCTTCGTCGGCGTAGTTCAGCGAAAGACTCTCCTCCAGCTCGCGGTAATCGGCGAGCAGCTGGCAGGCATGTCGGGCAGCCTCGATTCGCGTAATGGCATCCGGGGCAAAAGCGAAGGAAAGATCCAGGCCATGGCACTCGACGAGCAGACCGGCCAGATCATTCAGCTGTTCCAGGTGCACAACTTCCGTCGCCTGCAGCGGCAAGTGCGTCAACGCCAGCATTCTTTCAGCAGCGCTGATCAGGGCATCAAGCGCCTGGGGCATCTCGCGGGCGGCGTTGACGATCTGCGCTTGCCAGGCATTCGACCATTGCGTCTGCTTCAGCACGCCGAATTTGCCCGACAGGTCACGAGCAACGGCGCCGTTCAGCCCCAAACGGCGGGCGAGGTCCAGCAAACCAGCGTACTGGTCCGCATCATGTTCAATGCCTGCCGACCACCCCAGACGCGGCGTCGCGGGGCCATGGTCGCGCACCACACGACCGATGGCCTGATGCAAAGACAGCCCGTTCGGCCAGCGTCGATGCAACACTTCGACCATCTGGTTGAGTCGCGAACGCAGCGTCTGCAACCGGTCGGCCTCACGCTGCCACTCCTCGGCGCTCAAGGCGTCGCGGACATCCCAGGCGCGGTCCAGTTGCTTGAGTACCTCGATCTTGGAGGCTTTGCTTGAATGCAGTTCCAGGCAAAACTCGCCTAGGCCTTTCTCTGCCAACCGGCGATACACCACGTCGAGCGCTGCACGCTTTTCCGCCACGAATAGCACGCGACGGCCGAGCGCCAGGTTGTGAGCGATCATGTTGGCAATGGTCTGGGATTTGCCGGTACCGGGGGGCCCATCAAGTACGAAACTGTGTTGCCCCGCAGAAGCCACCACTGCCGATAACTGCGACGAGTCTGCCGCCAATGGGGTGAACAGCTGTGCCGGTGTCACAGTCGCGTCGAGCTGCTCGGGGCGCGGAAACTCATCAGAGCCAGCAAACGCTTCGCCGCCTGCATCGCGCTCCAGCAAGTGCCGGACCAGCGGGCTTTGCAGCAGTTGTGCGGCGTTGGCGTTGAGGTCTTTCCACATCAGGTATTTGGCGAACGAGAACGTGCCGAGCACCAGTTCAGTACTGACTTCGAACCCCGGCACATCGCGTACGGCGCGGCGCACTTTATTCCAGATGCCCTCGACATCAATGCCGCTGTCGTCGCTCGGCAAATCGCCGTCCAGCCCCGGAATCACCAGCTCGAAATCGTGGCGCAGCAGCTCCAGCAACGTCAGGTTGAAGCGCGGTTCCTCGTCCAGCAAGCTCAGGGTTACCCCCGACAAGGCGCTTTTGCGTTCCAGTTTGACCGGCAGCAGGATCAGCGGCGCAGAGTAGGTTTTTGGGTCGTCGACACTTTTCTTCCACTTGAGAAAACCGATTGCCAGAAACAGCGTGTTCGCCCCGCCCTCCTCCAGATCGCTGCGCGCCTTGCGGAACAGGTCAATCAAGGTCGCTTCGAGCTTGGGCTTTTCCAGACTGGCGAGCACTTCGCCACGGGCCAGCGCCTGACGTGCGACTTCGTCGACCAGACTTGCATGATTCTGCTGTTCATACAGCGCGGCATCACGGCCACTGCTGTTCAGGTCAGGCACGGCCAGCACGCGAATACGCTGGCCGCTGGACAGCAGATCTTCCAGAGCCGCCGGATCTGGGCATAACAAACGCACGCCTTTGGCGCTGTCCGGCAGGTGCAGCAAGCGATTGCGGGTGGTGAGATCGAGCAGCTTGCGCTGCCAGAGCGTCAGCTTGCCTGCCGGGCCATCGCTGCTGTCGTTGATTTCCACATCGAAGCCGGGCAGTAGCGGTGCTTCTTCCAGGCCTTCAACAGCCGATGGTGCCTCATCCACCTCTGCTGGCGAATTCGGGCCGGGGGCCAAGGCTATCGGGCGAATCTTCTGCATCCGCGCGCGATGCACGTCGATGGCCATGATGAACTGCTCATCGTCCAATTGCCGCTCAGCGGCGGCGACTGCCTGACTGAAACCCGGCACCGGCGCCTGAGTCGCCAAGGTGGTTTCGAACACCACCAGCTCCTTCAAGTCCAGGCGTTTGCGCACCGCCGACGCCTCGTCAGTAAGCAACTGCGAGAACTCTTGAGGCTGCAGCCAGACACCCGCGAAAGCGTGGCCTTTGCTCATGATCAGCAAGGCATTCAAACCGGCCTGTTCCAAAGCGGCGGCAAATAGCAGCGCGGTGTCCAGGCAGGTCGCTACGCCGTTTTCGAGGATCATTCCCGGCGGCCGGATTCTTTGGCCCTGCTGCTCGAAACTGGCGGGCGGCAGCGCGTAGCTCAGCTTGAAACCGCAGACTGCAGACCATATTGCAGAAGCCAGTTCCCAGGTCCGTGTGCGCGACTTGCTTTCATAGCCGTCGATGCCGTCTTTCTTCCCGGCGCGTCGCAATACCTGCGAAGCGGCTTTGAGCACACGGTCGACCGCAGGATCATTGGGCATGCAGAACGCCGCCAGCAACTCAGGCATGGCGCTGAGGCCGCCCCACTCCGTGCGCGCCAGCAGTTCGGTGGCAAAGCGTTGTTCAATGATCAGTTCGTCGCCCCGGGACAAGCGCAGCACGACTTCGGCGCCAAGGCTTTCCGTGAGGCCAGCCAGATAACCGGCGTTGAGCTTGATATCGCGCTCGTTGATGCTCAGACGATCGCCGGGATTCAAGCGATCAATGTTCCAGCTCCGGGTCTCGACAAAAGCCGGATCAGTGCCGAGGCTCAGCACCAGATCCTCAAAAGGTTGATCGCTCTGGTTCCAGAGGCTCAGTTCACGTACCAGAGGCACGGCATTCTGGTGGGAGGCGAAGCCGATCTTGCGGGCGATCAGCGCCTCAATCTTGATGCTCATTCATGGGCTCCTCGAGCGGCCTGCGCTCGCCCCCTACCGGGAGGGGGCGAGAAAAAGACGTCTATAGTCCATGACTGTTTGATGTTTTGAAATGATTTATCCCGCAGTGCAGATGAAATCCGCCCAACGTCGGTGCACCTTGATGACTCTCTAACCCAACTCGCGCTTGAGTTGCTCGCGATCCAGCACGCCATCCCAGCGCGCGATAAAAAGGGTGGCAACGCCGTTGCCTATGACATTGATCAGCGCGCCGCCTTCGGAAATGAAGCGGTAAACGCCAAGCACCAGCACCAGTCCTGCTGCCGGAATGATGTCCATCGAGCCTAACGTTGCCGCCAGGGTGATGAACGCCCCACCTGTCACGCTGGCGGCACCTTTGGAAGTCAGCAGCAGGATCAACAGCAAGGTAATTTGATGATAAAGGGAAACATCAATGTCCAGCGCCTGTGCGATGAATATCGCGAGCACCGTCATATTGATGCAACTACCATCCAGATTGAAACAATACCCGGAAGGCACCACCAGTCCGACTGTCGATTTATCACAGCCCAGTCTCTCTAGTTTACCCATCAATCTGGGCAGTGCTGATTCAGATGACGAAGTACCCAGTACCAAGACAAGTTCTTCGCGAATGTATTTCAGAAACTTCCACAAACTGAAACCCGCCAGTTTCGCCACCAGATTCAAGACAACGAAAACAAATACAGCGGCCGTCACGTAATAACAGATCAGCAAGTTACCATACGAGGCCAGAGAACCAACGCCGTACTTGCCTACGGTAAATGCCATCCCGCCGAATGCCCCCAGAGGCGCCACATACATGACGATCTTGAGCATTCGGAAAAACGCACCGGCAACCAGATCAATAATATTCAACAACGGCTTGCCTAAATCGCCCATCAGTTGCAGCGCGAAAGCGAACAGGATCGAAATGAACAACACCTGAAGGATGTCACCTTCTGCGAAGGCGCCAAATACCGTCGTCGGGACGATATGCGTCAGGAAGCCCACGACACTTTGATCATGAGCAGCCTTGGCGTAACCGGCGATGACCGTTGCATCCAGCGTTGCCGGATCGATATGCATCCCGGCGCCAGGCTTGAGCAGGTTCACGCCGATCAAACCGATAATCAACGCAAGGGTGGTCAGAACTTCAAAATAGATGATTGCCTTTAAACCAACGCGGCCGATGCGTTTCAGGTTCTGCATACTGGCAATGCCGCTGACCACTGTGCAGAAGATAATCGGTGCAATCAGCATTTTTATCAGTTTGATGAACGTATCGCCCAGCGGCTTCATTTGCTCACCAACAGACGGCGCGTAATGCCCCAGGACAATCCCAAGGGCAATCGCCGCGAGCACCTGAACATACAAGTGTTGATAAATCGGCTTGCGGGCAATAGGTGCGGTACTGGTATCGGTTATTGAAGAGCTGATTATTTTTGTCATGGCTCTGCCTCGATGAATATATTATTAGAATGGCTGAACGGATAAATCAGGACACTACGTTGACCGGTTTACCTTGCGCATAAGCTGCGATGTTTTTCAGGAGAACAGTCTTGAGTCGTGCGACGCTGCTTTGACTTGCCCAGCCGACGTGCGGAGTGATCAACAGATCCGGATGGTTGCAACGCAACAGCGGGTGATCGGCGGGCGGCGGCTCAACCTCAAGCACATCCAGCGCAGCACCGCCCAGCTTCCCGCTCTGCAGGCCTGCCAACACGGCGCTTTCGTCAACCAGAGGACCACGGGCGGTGTTGATCAGGATCGCCCCGGGCTTCATTCGCGCTATTTCCGGTGCCCCGATCAGAAGCCGGGTCTCAAGCGTCAACGGGCAATGCAGGGTCAGTATGTCAGCCTGTTCCAGTACGTCTGAAAATGCCTGGTAACCGGCGCGGACAGTGGCCGCGCCACGGTGCTCGGCGAACACCACGTTGAGGTTCAGTGCCTTGGCCAGACGCGCGACACGACTGCCGATATCGCCGCGGCCGACAATCCCCAGCGTCGCACCTTCTACGTCAAGCACCGGCTGGTCATGTACGCAGAAATGCGACGACTTCGGCCATCGCTCGACAGCGGCCTGTCGATAGGCCAGCAGATGTCGGCGCAGGACGAATAGGGAACAGATGACCGATTCCGCCACACTGACAGCGGAATACACAGGCACATTGCTGACCGTGACACCCGCATCACGGCAGGCCGCGAGATCGATACAGTCGTACCCGGTGGCGGCCACGCAGATGAACTTCAGCTGCGGCAGTTGTTCAAGGGCCGCCCGGGTGATCCTGACCTTGTTGGTAATGGCGACGTCAGCGCCGGCAAGCGCTGCGACCACCTGGTCTGGCGAGGTGGCGTCATACTCGGTCCAGCTTGAAGCCGCTGGCGGCCGCGATAGAGCGCTCGGGAGACTTGAGCTATCAAGAAAGACTATGTTCATGTGCACACTCTTTTTATCAGGATGACGGTCATGCCTTTTCGGCGATCTCGATCAGATTCAAATCAGGATCACGGACGTACACCGACTGAATGGGCCCCGTCGCTCCGGTACGCGGGACCGGCCCGTCCAGAATCGGCCAACGCTGCGCGTTCAAGTGGTCGATCACACCCTGCAGCCCGTGACTGGCGATCAGGCAGATATCCAACGAGCCGGGCACCGGCAGGTGGGCCTTGGGTTCGATTTCATGGCCACGGACATGCACGTTGATTTTTTGCTCGCCAAAATGAAACGCCAGCCGGCCGTTGCCGAAGGTTTCCAGACGCATGGCCAACACTCGGGTGTAGAAATCCTTGCACGCATCGACGTCGCAGGTCGTCAGTACCAGGTGGTCGAGATGGGCAATCATGAAATGCGCTCCAATGAGTTCGAAGGCAGCTGTTTGCTGAGCGTATGGACGTGCTCCGGGATCGGATGCAGGTCCAGCCGACGCCCCGCCTTGAGAATCTGACTCGGAGTTTCATGGCCGATCAGACCTGGCAGTTGCGCGGAAGCCGCCAACACCTGGTCCAGATCCAGACCCGTGTCGTAACCCATCAACTGGAGCATGTGCACCAGATCTTCGGTGCAGACGTTGCCGCTTGCGCCAGGTGCATAAGGGCAACCGCCTAGGCCGCCCAGCGATGAATCGAAACGATCGACCCCGGCTTCCAGCGCACCCAATGCGTTGGCCAGCGCCATGCCCCTGGTGTTGTGGAAGTGCAAGGTCAATTGCAGATCAGGAAAGCGTTCGATGACCGCTTGGCAAAGCTCGCGGACCTGCGATGGATAGGCCATCCCGGTGGTGTCGCACAAGGTGACGCCGCGCACGCCCAGATTCGCGAAACGATCAATCCAGTGCAGCACCTCGTCACCGGCGACTTCACCCTGCATCGGGCAACCGAACACAGTGGAAAGCGAAACGTTGATGGCTACCGGGCCTTGCCCGATCACGCCGATCACTTCAGTGAGTTGAGAAAAGGACTGTTCCCGGGTCATGCGCAGGTTGGAACGGTTGTGCGGCTCGCTGACCGACATCACAAGATTGGCTTCGTCGATACCACAGCCAAGCGCACGCTCGGCACCGCGTACGTTTGGCACCAGCACGGTGTACTCGACGCCAGGTTTACGGCTGATGCCGTGCATGACCGCTTCAGCGTCGCGCAATGAAGGAATTGCCTTGGGCGAGGTAAACGACGTCACCTCGATTTTGGCATAACCGCATTCACTCAATTGATTGATCAAGGTGATTTTGTCGGCGGTCTCAATAAATACCGCTTCGTTTTGAAAGCCGTCGCGGGTCGCGACTTCTTGCATGAAAAGCCGTTTCATGACGTTACCCTCATGGTTTAAATGATGCCGCGGCTGCGCCAGTCAGCACGGGTGTCGGCGTCGACACCGTGAGCTTCTAGCACCGCATCAGTGTGCTGCCCCAGGCGGGGCGCCCTGGTGCGGACCTGTCCGGGCGTGGCGTGCAATTTCGGCATGATGCCGGGCAGCGTCACCGGGGTGCCATCGTCGAGCGTGCTTTGCAGCAACATGTCGCGTGCCAAGTAGTGGGGATCGCTGGCTATATCCGCTGCATCGTAGATCTTGCCCGCCGGAATGCGCGCCTCGTTGAGCGCCAACAGCACTTCGTCGAGGGATCGCTCCGCCGTCCAGGCCGATATCGCCGCGTCGATGCGCGCGACATGTTTGACGCGACCGTCGTTGTGCTCCAGCGCAGGATCGGCCGCCAGATCCGGGCGCTCGATCTTCTCCATCAAACGGCGGTAGATGCTGTCGCCATTGCCGGCAATCAGCGCGAACTTCCCGTCATTGCAGCGATAGGCGTTGGTGGGGGCGATGCCCGGCAAGCTGCTGCCGGCAGGCTGGCGAATGCTCTGAAACACCGAATATTCCGGCATCAGGCTTTCCATCATGTTGAACACAGATTCGTACAGCGCGACGTCAACCTGCTGGCCATTGCCGTGGTTTTGTTCACGATGACGCAATGCGAGGAGCACGCCGATGACGCCGTGCAGTGCGGCGAGAGAATCGCCGATGGAAACGCCGACTCTGACGGGCGTGCGACCGGGCTCGCCGGAAAGATGCCGCAGGCCGCCCATGGCCTCGCCAATCACGCCAAATCCTGGCCGGTCACGGTAAGGCCCCGTCTGCCCGTAGCCGGACACCCGCAACATGATGAGCCTGGGGTTAAGTTCGTGCAGGGTTTCCCAACCCAGCCCCCAACCCTCCAGCGTGCCGGGCCGGAAGTTCTCGATCAGCACGTCGGCATCCTTCACCAGCCGCCGCACCATCTCTTGCGCCTGTGCTTGGCGCAGATCCAGCGTGACCGACTGTTTGTTGCGTGACTGCGCCGCCCACCACACCGAGGTGTCGTTATGAAGCAGGCGCCATTTGCGCAGTGGGTCGCCGGTCAGCGGCGGCTCGATCTTGATCACCTCGGCGCCAAACTCGGCGAGGATTTTCGCGGCGAAGGGGCCGGCAATCAGTTGCCCCATTTCGACTACTTTGATGCCATCCAGGGGTAGGCTCATGACATTTCCGTTGTTGTTGGAAGTTGTGACGCAATACTCCCCGCAAAAACAGCTGATGAAAATTTCGCAATTTGCCACTACCCTTTCCATTCTGGAAACACAACGGAGTCCAGATGATCAATCCCCTGCACATTGACCTGCTGTCCTTGAGGCTGCTGGTGGTCGCGGCAGATACCAGCAACCTGACCAAGGCCGCTGATCAAACCAACATGAGTGTTTCGGCTGCCAGCAAGCGCCTGGCAGAACTGGAGCGCACCACGCAATGTGCGTTGTTTGTCCGCCTGCCGCGTGGTCTGGCGCTGACAGCGGCTGGCCAGGGTATCGCCGAACATGCCCGGTTCATCCTGGAAGGCGTGCAGCGTATGGCCTGTGACGCCAGCGACTTCGCAGTCGGGGTACGCGGGCACGTGCGTCTGTTTGCCAACACTTCGGCGGTCATCCAGTTTTTACCCAGCGACCTGGCAACCTTCTTGGCCGCCAATCCAAATGTGCGGATCGGCCTGGAGGAGGCCTTGAGCGATGCCATCATCCAGGCGGTCGCCGAGGGCAGCGCCGATATCGGCATCTTCGCCGACAACGCGCCTGCCGATGCGCTGCACAAACGGCCCTACCGCACTGACCAACTGGTGGTGCTGGCCCCGACTGATCACCCATTGGCGGCGCGGGCGAGCGTTGCGTTTGTGGACACGCTGGAATACGACTATGTCGCGCTCAATCAGGGCAGTTCATTGCTCAGGCGAATCAGCGACGCGGCGGTCAATGCCGGAAAAATGCTCAAGGTACGCATTCAGGTGAGCAGCTTCGATGGGATCTGCCGGATGATCGAGGCCGGCTTGGGGATCGGTATTTTGCCTCTCGCCTCGGTCAGGCCGGGACTGCTCGCGCACAAACTGCGCGCCATCCCGCTGACCGATGAATGGGCGATCAGGACGCTGTACGTGGGCGTGAGCAAAGAGACGAAGCTTACGCCGGAGGCTTCGAATCTGTTCGAATACCTGAGCCAGGTCGAGCCGATTTCTAGCGGCGAATAGAGTCCGGATGCTCGGAATCGTCGCGCACCATCAGCATCAGGGCATCGCGTTTTTCCAGAAGATGGTGACGCAAAATGCTACTCAGGCGTTTGCCATCTCGCGCCTGCAAGGCCTCGATCATTTCTTCGTGATCGTGCAACGCTCTTTCCCACTTCGGCGCCTGTTGGTTGGACAGAAAACGCAACGCATGGATGCGTCGGTTCAGTGACAGGTACACCTGACGCAGCGCCGAATTGCGGGCCGCGAGGTTGATCAGGTCGTGAATCGCCCGATTACGCTGATAGTAGCCCGGCAGGTCGTTCTGGTTCTTGCTGACCACCATGGCGTAGTGCAGCGCTTTGATCTCATCCAGTTCTTCAGGTGTGATGCGTTCGCAGGCCAGTTCACCGGCGAAGGCTTCGATGCCACTCATCAGCTCGAACGTTTCGCGAATTTCCAGTTCCGACATGCGCGCGACACTGGCACCGCGATTCGGATTGATCTCGATTAGGCCCTCCACCGCGAGCACCTTGAGCGCCTCACGTAACGGCGTCCGGGAAATGCCCAGGGTTTCGCACAGTTCGCGCTCATTGAGTTTTCTGCCGGGTGGCAGCACGCCCTCGGTGATAAAGCTGCGCAGGTGCTCCACGACCGTGTCGTGCAAGCGCTGGCGTTCGACTTTGACCATCGGCCGTGGACTGCCAGCCTCGACCAGACCCTCAATATTTTGCATGCAAAATCCTCATCTGGCTCGCTTGAATACGATGCCTTATTCGATATCAGCCCAACCAAGGCCTGATATTAGCCCAAACAGGACGTTTGACACAGCAGGAAGCCGTGCTAGGGTATTTTGAATTCAAAATACAAAAACAAGAAGGAGTCATTCATGTTGAAGCTTGATTACCATCCCGCTGGCCGTCACTTCCTGCAAATCCCTGGTCCCAGCCCGGTCCCGGATCGCATCCTGCGCGCCATGAGCTATCCCACCATCGACCACCGTGGCCCGGAATTCGGCGAGCTCGGTCTCAACGTGCTGGACGGCATCAAACAGATTTTCAAGACTCGTCAACCGGTGGTGATCTACCCCGCGTCAGGCACCGGCGCCTGGGAAGCCGCGCTGTGCAATACGCTGAGCGCTGGCGATCAGGTGCTGATGTTCGAAACCGGTCATTTCGCGACGCTCTGGCAAAAAATGGCCCTGAGCCTGGGCCTCAAACCACAATTCATCGGGCATCCAGGCATCGAAGGCTGGCGCGGCGGCGTCGATGCGCAAATGATCGAAACGCACCTGCGCGCGGACAGCAGTCACGCCATCAAGGCAGTTTGCGTCGTGCATAACGAAACCAGCACCGGCGTTACCTCCGATATCGCTTCGGTGCGCAAAGCCATTGATGCCGCCGGGCACCCGGCGCTGCTGTTGGTGGACACCATTTCCGGTCTCGGTTCAGTCGACTACCGCCATGATGAATGGGGCGTGGATGTCACTGTGTCCGGTTCGCAAAAAGGCCTGATGCTGCCGCCGGGCATCAGCTTCAATGCAGTCTCCCCCAAAGCACTGCAAGCCAGCAAAACCGCGGGCTTGCCCCGCAGCTTCTGGGCCTGGGACGAAATTATCGAGATGAACAAAACCGGCTACTGGCCTTACACGCCCAACACCAACCTGTTGTATGGCTTGTCCGAAGCCTTGGATATGATCCTTGGTGAAGGCCTGGAAAACGTTTTCATCCGTCACAACCGCCTGGCCCAGGCTTGCCGCACTGCCGTGAATGCCTGGGGCCTGGAAATCCAGTGCGCCGACCCAGCGGTGTACAGCCCGGTGCTGACCGGAGTGATGACCCCGGAAGGCATCGACGCCGATGCCGTGCGCAAGATCATCTACGAGCGTTTCGATATGTCGCTGGGAACGGGTCTGGGCAAGATGAAGGGCCGCATGTTCCGCATTGGTCACCTGGGTGACTGCAATGACCTGATGCTGATGGCAACCCTGACCGGCTGCGAAATGGGCCTGCAAATGGCCGGGATCAAGCTGCAATCCAGTGGTGTATTGGCGGCCATGGATTATCTGGGAGGGCAATCCGTACCGTTGCGGCGCCAATGATGTGAAAGGGGCTGCGGCCACTTAAACGCCGCGGCTCCTCGATGTGACTCAACTATCCCGAATCATCGCGTTAGTCAGCGATAACAATAAGAAACTGGAGATAGATCATGAAGTTTTTACGTCTGCGCCCCACCACGGTGGTGCTGTTCATGCTGTGCGCCATGTACTTCATTACTTACCTGGACCGCGTCAACGTCAGTACGGCGGCGGTCGGTTTCGGCAAGGAATTCAACCTCACCAAAACGGAGATAGGCATTGTCTTCTCCGCATTTGCCTATCCCTATCTGGTGTTTCAAATCATCGGCGGCTGGGTCAGCGACCGATTCGGCGCCAAGCGCACGCTGATCGTCTGCGGTCTGATCTGGGCGGGTGCGACCGTCTTGACCGGGCTGGCCGGCGGTTTTATCTCGCTGATCGTGGCGCGGGTGCTGCTGGGCCTCGGCGAAGGTGCCACCTTCCCCGCCGCCACGGCAGCCATGTCACGCTGGGTGCCCAAGGAAAAACGCGGGTTTGCCCAAGGCATCACCCATGCGTTTGCGCGTCTTGGCAACGCGCTGGCCCCGGCAGCGATGATCGCGGTCATGGCCACTTATGGCTGGCGCGAATCGTTCTATGTCTGCGCCGGGATCAGCTTTGTCTGGGTCCTGCTCTGGGCTTTGGTCTTCACTGAATTGCCCAAAGACCATCCGCGTATTTCGCAACAAGAGCTGGACGTGTTGCCGGCCCCCAAGGTAAAAAGCACCGTTCCGCTCGCCTGGGGCCGCCTGTTCAAGCGCATGGCGCCGGTAACCATCGTGTATTTCTGCTATGGCTGGACCTTGTGGTTGTTGCTCAGCTGGGTGCCGATGTACTTCATGAACATGGGCCTGGATCTGAAAAACACCGCAATCTTCTCCTCGACGGTATTCTTCGGTGGCGTGGTGGGCGATACCTTGGGCGGCATCGTCAGTGATCGCATCTACACCCGCACCAAAGACCTCAACAAGGCGCGCAGTCGGATGGTCGCCATCTGCCTGACGCTGACCCTGATTTCCCTGATCCCGTTGATGTTCACCAAGGACATGCATGTGTCCCTGGCTTGTCTGGCATTCGGTTTCTTTTTCTCCGAGATGACGATTGGGCCGATGTGGGCCATACCGATGGACATCGCGCCAGACCATTGCGGCACGGCCAGTGGCATGATGAACACCGGCTCGGCCATGGCTGCTATTGTCAGCCCCGTGGCAGCAGGATTGTTGATCGACAAATTCGGCAATTGGCAGCTCCCCTTCCTGGTCAGCATCGTGCTGCTGGCGATTGGGGTGATTCTGTCCTTCCGCATGAAGCCGCAGAACAAATTCGAGTACGTGAAACCTTCGGTCACGCCAACGGCCGATCCGCAAGCCTCGACCATCATCAGCAAATAATCGGTAGCCAGCCTCCGCCTTTGGGCGGGGGCTGGACGCAAATGGAGTGACCCCTTGAACTCAGCAACTTCACCTTCGCGCCTGGCGCAATTGCTTGTCGATGCACACCGAGAACGCCGCCCGCTGGACGAACTCGACGCTGATCTACAGCCAACTGACAAGGACGCTGCGTACCAGATCCAGCAGGACATCCTCCGCTTGCGAGGCGTGAAGCCCGGCGGCTGGAAGATTGGCTCCAAATCTCATACCGGTCCGATTCAGGGATCGCCGCTGCCCCAGAACTGCCTGTTCGCTTCGGCCAGTGAGTTTGCTCGCGCAGCTTACCCGCCACCGGGTGTAGAACTGGAAATCGCCTTCCGCTTCAATCGCGAATTCACCCCGCGCGCCGAGGCCTACAGCGATGCTGAGGTGATGGCCGGCATCGGCGAAATGGCCGCCACCATCGAACTGGTTTCCAGCCGTTTTGCCGCCTGGCCGAAAATCGAACCGCTGACGCAACTGGCCGACCTGCTCAATCACGGCGCGTTGATCGTCGGCGAATTTGTGCCTTACGAAGACAGCTTCGACTTCGTTAGTCCAACCCTTGAGCTGACACTGAACGGCACCAGCATCGTGCCGTCGGCGGTGGCCAATCCGGCGGGCGACCCGCGACGCCTGCTGCCGTGGCTGGTCAACCATCACACCGGCCAAGGGCTGACCGTGCCCAAGGAGTTCGTGATAACCACCGGTTCTTACACCGGGATATTTCTCGCTGACAGTGCCGGGCAGGTGCAAGGCCGGATTCAGGGCTTACCGGCGATCTCGCTGACACTTGTATAGCTGTACCCGGAACGCCAAAGCTGAGCTTTTGAGCCGCAAAAAAATCCCGCCGATCTGGCGGGATTTTTCTGTCTCGGGGCTTATTCCGGACGACGCTCATAATTGCGATAAACCGGATACCAGAAATGCTCGTCGATGGCCTCCCGCAACGCTTGTTCAGAGCCTGGCTCGGCGACCAGATCGCGCTGCGCAGCCAGACCAACCGCCAAGGCGATTCGTTTGCTCACCGCCTGGACCTCGCGCAACGGCGGCAACATCTGCCCTGCCCCGGCACTGTCAGCCAATGCCTGGGCTGAGGCCATCAGCATGCCGTCGGTAATGCGCGTTGCCTTGCTGGCAATCGCGCCCAGGCCGATGCCGGGGAAGATGTAGGAATTGTTGCACTGCGCGATGGGGAAGGTTTTACCGAACAGTTCGATGGGCAGAAACGGGCTGCCGGTAGCCACCAGCGCCTGGCCGTCGGTCCATTGCAGGATGTCTTTGGGATGAGCCTCGATCTGCGAAGTCGGGTTGGACAACGGCATGATGATCGGTTGCGCACAATGCGCGTGCATGGTCTGGATGATCGGCTGGGTGAACAAACCGGCTTTGCCTGACACGCCAATCAAAACCGTGGGCTTGGCATTGCTCACGACTTCCTGCAGCGACGGCCAGTCTGCGTCGAAATTCCATTGCGCCAGCGACTCGCTGGAATGCGCCAGACGCTGCTGGAAATCATAGAGATCCGGCTGGCGATCAGTCAGCAAGCCTTTGCTGTTGAGTAGAAATACCTGGCTGCGCGCCTGGGCTTCGCTCAAGCCTTCCAGTTGCATCGCCGCAATGATCTGCTCGGCAATCCCGCATCCGGCGGAACCGGCACCGACAAACGCAACAGTCTGGTCCGACAAACGTTGACCCTTGACCTTACAGGCTGCGAGCAAAGTGCCTACGGTGACAGCGGCCGTGCCCTGAATATCGTCGTTGAAACAACACAGCTGATCGCGATAACGCGCCAACAGCGGCATGGCATTGGTCAGGGCGAAGTCTTCGAATTGCAGAATAGCCTCGGGCCAGCGACGCTGGACGCCCTCGACAAAAGCTTGCAGGAAAGCATCATATTCAGCGCCGCGAATGCGCTGTTCCCGGCGCCCGAAATACAACGGATCAGCCAGCAAACCCGGATTATTGGTGCCCACGTCCAGCACCACCGGCAAGGTGTAGGCCGGACTGATCCCGCCGCAGGCCGTATACAACGACAGCTTGCCGATAGGAATGCCCATGCCGCCAACGCCTTGGTCACCAAGCCCCAGAATGCGCTCGCAATCACTGACGACGATGACTTTTACGTGGTCCTTGGTGACATTGTTGAGGATCTCGTCGATGCGGTCGCCGTCGGCAATACTGATAAACAACCCGCGATGGCTGCGATAGATCCGCGAGAATTCCTGACAGGCCTTGCCCACCGTGGGCGTGTAGATAATCGGCAGCATCTCATCGAGATGCTCGTCGACCAGGCGAAAGAACAGCGTTTCATTGAAATCCTGGATCGAGCGCAGCAAGACATGCTTGTCCAGATCGGTCGGACACCCCTGAAACTGGTGATACGCGCGCTGGACTTGTTGCTCGATGGTTTCAATTTGCTGCGGCAGCAGACCCTGCAAATGCAAAGTGTCGCGCTCGTGCTGGGTAAATGCGGTGCCCTTGTTCAGCAAGGGCGTACCGAGCAACGTCGGACCAACAAAAGGGACTAATAGGGCTTGATCGGTGGAATCACTCATTTCAATCTCCTGCGTCGTTTTTGTATTTTGAATTCAATATACACCGATGAATTCGGATTGAAAGATGACGTGCAGCACAGAAGATAGTCAGGTTTCTCAATAATGGGCGGATATACCTACCGGTTCGCAGGCAAGCCTCGCGCCTGCAGGTTGAGGTAAACCCGGCAGAGTCCGGGCCAACGCATTGCACGTCAGCCCGGCCTTTCGGGTTACCGCTACAACCTCACGGCTTGGCGATGTCGGTGCGCGACACTGCTGGCGATTCCTTCGGCAGCGTGTCCCGCAGCTGCTTGACCTGGCCCGCATTCACCGCCGGGGCCTGATTACCCCAACTGCTGCGGATGAAGGTCAGCAGTTGCGCCACCTCTTCGTCCGACAGACGCCAGGCGAAACCGGGCATGCCAAGTTCGGAAGGGGCAGTCGCGGTCGCGGGCAACTTACTGCCGGCCAGCACCAGACGAATCATCGACACCGGATCTTCCGAAAGCACCGAGGAGTTGCCGGCGATTTTCGGGAAGACCCGCTCGTAACCCTGACCGTTGGTGCGGTGGCAGGCGGAGCAGTTGTCGACGTACAACTCGGCGCCTCGACTGCCCTCTTCCCCGGCAGCCAATGCTTTGGCAGTGGCTGGATCGGCCTTGAAGCTCGATACCTGACGTTCGCTGGCGGGCAGCGTTTTCAGGTAAGCGGCCACCGCTTGCAGATCGCCATCGTTGAGGTGCTGGGTGCTATGAACCACCACATCGCCCATCGCGCCACCCAGTACCGCATGGGTCGCGCTGCGTGCGCTGCGCAGTGTTGCGACGATGTCCTCGGCGCTCCAGCTGCCCAGCCCGTCCGCCGGATTGCCGCGCAGGTTGACCGCCAGCCAGCCATCAATCACCGGCCCGCCTGACAAATAAACCGGACTCGACTCATCCAGTGCCTTTTCCTGCAAGGTCACTGCGCGCGGGGTGTGGCAACTGCCGCAATGCCCAAGGCCTTGAACCAGATAGGCACCTCGTGCCACTTGAACGTCCTTATAGCCGTCGGCCTTGAATGCCACTGCATCAGGCTGCGGCGCAAACACCTTGCGCCAGATCGCCAGCGGCCAGCGCATCGACAATGGCCACGCCACATCGTTGGCACGGTTTTCGGCGTTGACCGGCGCGACGCCCTGCATGAAGTACGCGTACAGCGCCCGCAGATCGTCATCACTGATCTTCGCGTAGGCCGGGTAAGGCATGGCTGGATACAAGCTGCTGCCATTGGCCGCAATGCCGTGACGAATCGCGCGGTCAAAGTCATCCAGCGAGTAAGCGCCAATGCCGGACGCCTTGTCTGGCGTGATGTTGCTGCTGTATAGCGTGCCAATCGGCGAAGCAATCGGCAGACCACCGGCAAACGGCTGACCGCCTTTGGCCGTGTGACACGCCGTACAATCGCCCGCATCAGCGAGGTAACGGCCCTTCTCGATCAGCGCCGCCTGCTGCGCTTCAGGTGCGGCCTGCAGCGCACGGGTGTGCGTCGGCCAGAATGCGAACGCCAGTAACCCAACCAGCACCACTACGCCCAGTCCAACCAGGCTCAGGAGAAACTTTTTCATGGGTTTCGCTCCTTATGCCTGAACCAGCGGGCCGGGGTTTTTCAGGTACTGCTCGCGAATGGCCTTGGCAGACCAGTACGCCAGCGCACCCACCATTCCGGTCGGGTTATAGCCGTTGTTTTGCGGAAACGCGTTGGCGCCGATGGCGAACACGTTATGCACGTCCCAGGATTGCAGATACCGGTTCAACGCCGAGGTTTTCGGGTCGCTGCCCATGATCGCGCCGCCACAGGTGTGGGTGCTCTGGTACTTGGTGATGTTGTAATGCTCGCCCGGTTTCTTGGCATCGCCGGCAACGGCAGTCGGGTTGAGGATTTTCGACATCTCCAGCGCCTTGCCGACCAGGAATTGCGAAGCCTTGATCTCGTTGTCGTGCCAGTCGAAGTTCATCCGCAGCAGCGGTCGGCCAAAGCCGTCCTTGTAGGTCGGATCAAGGCTCAAATAATGCTGACGGTACGACATGCACGCGCCCTGCACTTCGAAGTAGAACGAGTGACGGAACGCGTCGCTGGCCGCCTGTTTCCACTGCGTGCCCCAGGCTGGGGTGCCCGGTGGTACGTTGATCCCACGCACCGGACCGGCACCCGGCTGACGGGCCCAGATAATGCCGCCACCGACAAAACCGGCCTTGGCATTGTCGAGTTGGTTGCCGTTGAGATTGTCCATGGTCGTGCCCGCGCCACCGATACCGATGAACTGGTTGGCTTGCACTTCCTTGCCGAAAAACAGCACCACGCGATTGAGGTTCTGGTACGAGTAGTTGCGGCCGATGGTGCCTTCGCCCGTCTGCGGATCGTAGGGTTTGCCGATACCCGAGAGCAGCATCAAATGCACGTTGAACAGGGAAAATGCGCAGAGCAGGACCAGGTCGGCCTGCTGCTCGACTTCAGTGCCCTGGGCATCCAGGTAAGTAACGCCGGTCGCCTTCTTGCCATCGCTGTCGAGATTGACTTTCAGCACCTGCGCATTGGTGCGTAAGTCGAAGTTCTTGCGCTGGCGCAGCACCGGCAGAATGCTGATGTTCGGGCTGGCCTTGGAGTAGTTCAGGCAACCGTAATCGCTACAGAACCCGCAGGCGTTGCACGGGCCCATCTGGCAGCCATACGGATTGACGTAAGGCGCCGAGGCGTTGGATGCCGGGATCGGATACGGGTCCCAGCCCATCTCGCGAGCCGCGCCGTAGAACATTTCCGCGCCGAGATAATTGGGGTTCGGGCCCAGCGGGAATTCACGCGAGCGTGAGCCTTCAAACGGGTTGCCGCCCAGCTGTTTCGTGCCTTGAATCACACCGGCCTTGCCGGAAGTGCCGCACACGTATTCGAAGTGATCGAAGTGCGGTTCAAGGTCTTCGTAGGTGACCGGGAAATCCTGGATGGTCATGTCGCTGGGAATAAACTTCGCGCCATAACGCTGCTCGACATTGCTGCGCAGCTTGAAGTCTTCCGGCAACGCACGGAAGTGACAGCCAGACCAGTGACTGCCTGCGCCGCCTACACCGGTGCCGGGTTTGAACGAACCCATCTGCCGATACGGCACGGCGGTGGAAGTCAGGTTATGCCGTGCGGTGACGGTTTCCTGAGACAGGCTTTGCAGGTAGCGGCGATGCACCGAGCCTTCGAGCTCATCGACGACTTTCGGGTAGGCAAAATCCGGTTGCGTGTCACGATCCGCGCCGCGCTCCAGCACCACGACCGTCAGCCCTGCATCGGTGAGCTCCTTGGCCATGATCGCCCCGGTCCAGCCCATGCCGACAATCACTGCGTCTACTTTTGGTTTAACGTTCGCCATGCTCAACCCCTCCGCCCGGCCAGATCGACCGGGGGCAGCGGGTACGGCTTGTCACGCACCGTCACCCAATCCATGTAATCGGCGCGCATGCCCGGATAACCGATCATCTTCCACGCGCCCATGTTCTTGTTGCCGCCGTGTGACGGGTCGGCGAAGTAGCCGTTACGCACTTCGTTGAGCAAGTTGGTGAAGAACAACTTCGAAGAAATGTCCTCCAGCACCAGCTTGCCGCTCTCGGCACTCTTGAGCAGCTCTTCCTGCTGGGCAGTCGTCAGCTGGGCGAAGGTCTTGCCGGAAAAGGCTGCCTTGCAGCTGGCGTCAACGGCCTTGATGCCGACGCGCAAGGTTTCGCGCAGCGTCAGGCGGCCCTGGTAACCGAATTCCGGTGCGGCCTGGATAAACGGGCCCTGCATGTACCAGATGCCACCATTGGCGTACGGCGTTTGCATGTGGCGGTCGAGAAACTCCGGCACGCCCAGTTCGACGGCGCCGGGGCCGACCTGATCGGACGGGATCAAACGGTCGCAGGCGGCGATCAGGAACGCCCATTCTTGCGGGGTAAAAAACGTCGGTTTGTAATCACCGGCTTTGGCTGCCGGCGCCGCGCCTGACTGGGCGTCACTTGCCGGAGTCTGGGCGAAGGCGGAAGCGGGAAGACCAGCACTGGCCAGGGTCACAACGGGGATCAGCGTCAACGATTTACGCAAGAAATCGCGACGGCCGGGGGAGGTATCGTTATCGGACATCAGCTACTCACTCCTGGGTCTAAACACGGGTGTGTCTGGTGTTTGATTTTTCTTATAAGTTGCCGCGCGGGCGGCAACTGGATTGCTGCCTAATTATGATCAAGCTAACTAATCAGTCATGACTAAAACAGCTATTGCCGTCTGTTGCCAGGCAAGCGACGGAGTTAAACGTTGAATCAAATCTTGAACTGGCGAACCAGACTGTTGAGGTTAGCGCCCAGCGATGACACCTCGCGCATGGTGCGTGCGCTCTGCTCGGTTTCGTCGGCAAGGCTTTCCACCGCGCCGGCGATTTGATGCACGCTGCGGTTGATCTCTTCGGCGACCGAGGTCTGCTCTTCCGCTGCGCTGGCAATCTGCGCGTTCATTGCGTTGATCGTACCGATCAAACCCGAGATCGAATCCAGTGACGCGCCGACCGCATTAGTCTGCTGATTGGCGCCCTCGCCCGCTTCAGTTGAACGCTGCATGGCCGCGACCGAAGCCGTGGTGCCAGCCTCAAGCCGGGTGATCATGCCCTGGATTTCCTGGGTGCTCTGCTGGGTACGACTGGCCAGCGCGCGCACTTCATCGGCAACTACTGCAAAGCCGCGACCGGCTTCACCGGCACGCGCCGCTTCGATTGCGGCGTTGAGCGCCAGCAGGTTGGTCTGGTCGGCGATGGAGCGAATCACGTCGAGCACCGAAACAATGGAACGCACGTCTTGCTGCAGGCTGTCGAGGCTGGTGCCGCTCGAACGAATATCAGAGACCAGCGCGCTCATCCCCAAAATGTTGTCGCCCACAACTTTGCGCGCGGCGTGCCCTTGCTGATCGGTCTCGGCAGCAGCTTCGGCAGCGCGCTGGGCACTCATCGCGACTTCCTGGGCGGCAGACGACATTTCGTTGATGGCGGTTGCAACCTGATCGGTTTCATTGCGCTGGCGCTGCATCGCTTGCTCGGAGCGCAAGGTCTGCTGCGTCGCTTGAACGACGAGGCCGTCCAGCTCGGTAGTCATCTGTGCCACCTGCCGGACCATGGCGTGGATCTTGTCAACAAATCGGTTGAACGACATTGCCAGATCGCCCAGCTCATCGCTGCTGGTGATCACCAGACGGTGGGTGAGATTGCCGTCACCGGCTGCGATGTCATCCAGATTGGTCTTGAGCATGCGCAGCGGACGAACAACGCCGTTGGCGGTCCAGATACCCGCAGCGGCGGTTACCAGCAACAACACCAGGGTCACAAGGAAGATGCTGCCCAGCAAATTGCGCGTGCGCTCAGTAACTGCGGCCTGCTCTACAAGCATGGCGGCGTCGATGTCATCCATGTTGATGGCACTGCCGAGCACCATGTCCCATTTTTCCAGGTAAACCGTGTAGCCGAGCTTGGGAACCTGAACGGTTTCCTGGCCAGGCTTGGGCGCCGCGTAGTCAACGTAATGCTTACCGTTTTTAGCCACTTCCACAAACGTCTGGTAGTGGTATGAACCGTCGGGATCCTTGGTGTCCCAGAAACTCTTGCCTACACCTGCCGTGCTGTCGCCACGGAAGATACGCACACCTTTGCCGTCGTAGCCGAAAAAGTAGCCTTCATCCCCGAACTTGACCGGCTTCAGGACTTCCAGCGCTTTGTCCCGCGCAGCCAGATCGCCATTGGCCGAAGCGTCATGCAGGGGCTTTATGGTGGTGAGCGCGATGTCCACGTAATTCTTCAGAATCTCGCGATTGCGCTGCACCAGACTGTCGCGGGTCTCACGCATTTCCTGATCGGCGCTGCTCTGCAACATCCACGACGCGAGGCCGCTGATGATCAATGCGAACAACAGTGCGGGGATAATGGCTAAGCACAGCAACTTGTGTTTGACGGTGAGTTTCATGACCTGGATGCCCTCCTGGTTAGTATGGTTTTTGAGCGTATCGGCGCTGTGAAACCTATCTTGAAAAAATAGCTGGGATTTTGGCGCCAATATTCAGTTGCTGGCTATTTAGCATCATTGGTCGTCTGGTTACAACAAAAGCAGCAGTGAACAGGCCTGCACCTAAGGCTGAATCCGGTGGGAATTTGATCGATAGCCTTGGCAATCCAATGGAACCGGCCGACGGGTAGTGCGCTCTGTATTTCATGTGGCTCATCGCGCACGGAGGTCGCAATGCTCAAGAATATCGATGCAGATGTGCTCAATATTGCCTTTGATGAAGCAGGGCCAGGCGATGGTTGGCCGGTGATATTGCTCCACGGTTTTCCCTACGATATCCACGCTTATGACCAGGTCATCCCGATCCTTGTGGCACATGGTGCGAGAGTTTTTACCCCGTACCTCAGAGGCTTCGGCCCGACTCGCTTTCTGGACGAGACCACGCCACGTTCAGGCCAGCAAGCGGCCATCGGCCATGACCTTCTCCAACTGATCAACGCGCTCCAGCTGGACGCGGCTTATCTGGTCGGATACGACTGGGGCGGCAGAGCGGCATGCATCGTCGCGGCGCTGTGGCCCGAGCGAGTGCTTGGCCTCGTCAGTATCGGCGCGTACGCGATTCAGGACATTGCATCGGCGATGCAGCCCAAGAAACCGGAGGCCGAGTTTCCGTACTGGTATCAGTACTATTTCCATAGTGAAAGAGGTCGCAACGCGTTGATTGAAAACCGCCGTGCGTTGTGTCATTTGCTCTGGCAGCAATGGTCGCCCACCTGGAAATTTTCCGAACGCAGCTTCGAGCGATCGGCGCGGTCGTTCGATAATCCGGATTTCGTCGACGTGGTCATTCACTCTTACCGGCATCGATTCGGGCTCGTGCCAGGTGATCCCGCCTACGCACAAACCGAAGCCGAACTGGCCAGGCTGCCATCCATCCAGACACCGACCTTTGCCCTTGATGGCGCCGACAGCGGCTTCTCACCAGACCAAACCGGCGCGCACGCCGAGCGGTTCACCGGACACTATCAGCGCCGCATGATTGCAGGCGCCGGGCACAACGTCCCACAGGAAAAACCCGTGGAGCTGGCCGCCTTTATCGTTGAACTGAAAAATCAGGTCACGCGCAATATTCAGTGAACCCGTCCGGCAACGGAATGCCTATAGCTAAAGCCCAACAAATCAAGGACTGACGATGAACCTGTCTGACGCATTTCAAGTGGTCGAGGCGCTCTCGGCGAACGATGCCAATCATAAAATGCAGAGTGGCTGGACGCTGCTTGCGGTGGTGACCACTTCCCATCCGAACGGCGAACTGCACCCCTGCTACGTCTTGGGCAAAGCCAAGCACGCTGAATCGACGAATAGCGCGCAACAGCCAAAATGAGACGGGCAGACAAATGACCCAATAGGGGGGAAATCTGCGATTCAGACCGCAGGGAGGGATACGACCATTTCTGCGCCCTCCTCGCCAGGTGTTGACGAATGATATTCAGATATCGCGAGTCTTTGGTGTCCGAACCAAGCTTGCGCTAATTGCCAGCTATATAGGTTTTCGAAGTAAAAACCTGATTGTTTACTTTGTTTGGCATTAGCTCATTCGCGGCTCTTTCCTTGCCTATTGTTGCGGCGCTTCTATATTCAACTGAGTTTTGATACTTCTCACTCATTGAAGAAGCGTCCATGACAGAACATGACTCACTCATCATTTGCGAATATTGCGACGCGGTTTACGACTCCGCCCCGCTGATCAAACAGCAAAAAGCTTACTGTGTCTGCTGTGGCGCCGTCATCCAGCGCTACTCCGCCGTTACGCTGCAACAGCGAATGGCGTTATGTGTAACAGCCGCCTTATTGCTGGTATTCGCCAACTTCTATCCCGTGATGAGTATCAGTCTGCAAGGTTTGAAAAACTCGGCAACGCTATGGGACTCCGTCGCTGCCCTGAGTAACGGGCCCATTCTGTTTATTGCGCTGGTGGCCGGCATTTCGATTATTGTCGCGCCGGTTTTGCAAGTCATTCTATTGATGTGGGTGCTGGCGTTTGCCATGGCCAGACGGCGCTCGCCTGCCTTCAGCTTTTGCATGCGCTGGCTGGAAGCCTTGCGCCCCTGGAGCATGCTCGAAGTCTGCCTGCTGGGCGCCATGGTCGCGGTGTTCAAACTGGCAGGATTGCTTGACGTCGTGCCGGGTATCGGGCTGGCTGCGCTGGCCGCATTGAGCATTCTGATGATCAAGATCGCCGGACGTGACATCCGGGCATTGTGGAATCAACCGTGAACACGCCGCCGCGAGCAGCGGACCTGAACCTGTGTCTATGCCACAGCTGCGGGCGGGCCTGCGACGCCACCGACCATCCGCAGCAGTGCGACCGCTGCGGGGCGCCGTTGCATGCGATCAAACCCGATTCATTGACGCGCACCTGGGCCTATTTGCTGGCCGCATTGATTCTCTATGTGCCCGCCAATGTGCTGCCAGTGATGAACACCAGCATGCTCGGCAGCGGCGCAGACAGCACGATCATCTCGGGCGTGCTGGAGTTCTGGGAGGCCGGCGCCTGGGACATCGCCGCGATTATCTTTATTGCCAGCATTGGCGTGCCTGCGATCAAGTTTGGCGCATTGACGCTGCTGCTGATCACCTCGCAACGGGGCAGCAGTTGGGCTTGCCGACAACGTTCGAAGTTATTTCGCTTTGTCGAACTGGTGGGCTATTGGTCCATGCTGGATGTGCTGGTGGTCGCGCTCGTGGCAGCGTTGGTCAAATTCGATGCGCTGGGCGATATCGAACCTCGGGTCGGGATCCTCTTTTTCGGCATGGTCGTGGTGTTCACCATGCTTTCGGCCATGAGCTTCGACCCGCGGCTGATCTGGCAGACCGCACCGCCCATTGCACCAGACAGAGGCGCCCACCATGGCCCTTGAAACCTCGCAGGGCCAGCCCGCACCAGGCGCGATCAAGACCTCCAGCCGCTGGAGCGTCTCGCTGGTGTGGATCGTGCCGATCATTGCCTTGCTGGTCGGCATTTCCCTGGTGGTCCATAACCGCATGCAGGCCGGCCCCGAAATCACTATCACCTTCAAAACCGGTGAAGGCCTCACCGCCGAAAAGACCCAGGTCAAATACCGCAATGTGGTGATCGGCCATGTGTCGGAAGTCGCGCTGAGTGAAGACCAGAAAAGCGTCACGGCGACCGTCAAGCTTGCCAAACAAGCTGCGTCATTCACCCGCGAGGACGCCAAATACTGGGTGGTGCGCCCACGCATCGGCGCCGGTGGTGTGTCCGGGATCGACACGCTGCTGTCGGGAGCTTTCATCGGTGCTGATTCCGGCGCATCGCAACGTACCGTGAAGAACTTCATCGGGCTCGAAGCACCGCCGCCGATTACCTACGGCGAACCGGGAAAACGCTTCACGCTGGTGACCATGGATCTGGCTTCTCTGGACATCGGTTCGCCCCTCTACTACCGCAAAATCCCGGTGGGTCAGGTGGTTGGCTATGCGCTGGATAAAGAGGGCAAGGGTGTCGATGTTGAGGTGTTCATCAATGCACCGAACGACGCCTACGTCACCCGTGATACACGCTTCTGGAATGCCAGCGGCATTGATATCGGCGTGAGCGCCAACGGCTTTTCGGTGAAAACCGAATCGCTGTCAGCGGTACTTATTGGTGGTATCGCGTTTGGTGCACCGGAATACGGTCTTACCAGCGCCACTGCCTCGGAGGGAACCCGTTTTGATTTGTTTACCGACGCACAGACCGCCCTCGCGCCGCCGCCGGGCAGAGCGCAATATCTGGCATTGCGCTTTGACCAGGCGCTCAGGGGCTTGAAAGTTGGTGCGCCGGTGGAGTTTCAGGGCCTGGAAATCGGCAGAGTGGTCTCGATCAACCTGGATTTCGACCTCAAGACTCGCAGCTTCCCGATAATTGTGGGCATCGTCATTTACCCGGAAAGCATGGGGCAGGCGCACATCAAGATGCTTGCTTTGCTCAAGCACGACCCCAGCGATCTGGAGGGCGGTATTCGCATCATCGGCAACTTTGTCGAACACGGACTGCGCGCTCAGGCCCGTTCGGGAAACCTGTTGACCGGGCAACTGTACATATCCCTGGATTTCTATCCGAAGGCGCCAACCGTCGCGTTTGACCCCAATGCTCGCCCCGTCATGCTGCCAACCGTACCCAGCAGCCTGGAACTGTTGCAGGAACAACTGCAGGCCGTCATCGAAAAAATCGCCAATCTGCCGCTGGATCGTATCGCCACCAATCTGGATGGCAGCCTGAGCGAATTGCGTAACGGCCTCAAACAATTCAACAGCCAGACGCTGCCGGGCGTTCGCACCACCCTGGATGACGTGCGAAAAACCTTGAAATCGGCCAGCGCTACTCTGGCTGAAGACTCGCCGCAACGTGAACAGCTGAGTGACGCCATAGACGAACTGGGGCGCATGTCGCGCTCGTTGCGCGATCTTTCCGATTATCTGGGCCGCCATCCCGAGTCGCTGATTCGTGGCCGACCCAAAGACGCCCAATTCGACGCCCAGCCTGAAAAGCGGAGTCCATGAATTGACCGTTCAAAGGAGTGAATCCCCCATGCGGGCGACTTTCAACGCACCTTGGCTGATGATTATTCTGTTGCTGGCCGCCTGCCGCAGCGATCCGGTGCATTACCACACGCTAACGCCGCTGCACTCCGGCGTCCCGCGCTCAACGCAGGTCGGCGAAAGCGTGCGGATCGAACGCGTCACGATGCCGCCACAAGTTGATCGCTCACAGATCGTCATCCGCCAGGGCAGCAACGAACTGATCCTTCTGGAAACCGAATGGTGGGGTGCGAGCCTCGCCGATGAAGTGCAAAGCGCGCTGATCAATGAGCTGAACAACCGGCCGGGAGCCCTGGGAAAAATGACCCTGCGCATCGAGGTGCAACGCTTCGATCTGGTCCCAGGCCAATACGCGTTGCTCGATGCCCGATGGCGGCTTCGCGCAGGGCAATCCGCCGATCAGAGCAGCAACGAATTGATCTGCCAGACCGTTTTGCAACAACCTTCCGGCGCGGCGGTCGAGGATCTGGTCATGGCGCAACAAGCCAACCTGCGCAAGCTGGCAATCATTGTCAGCGATGCCAACCGCGCGGGAGCCCGACGCTGCCCATGACCGGTGCTGGCTGGGTCAGCTTCAACTGGCGCCCGTCAACAGCAGCTTCTGTACTTCAGGCGACAGCTGGTTGGCGGCACCCAGACAGTCGATGAGCTCGGCTGCCCTGCTGCCGCGCAAACCGGCCGTGGTCAGCGCTCCATCACGAACATAGGTATAAAGCCCGGACACGGCAAAAGCCTTCAACTGGCTGATGTTTTCGGCCTGCCCGGACAGCGTGTTCAGGAAAGTCGGACTGTCGAAAAAACGCCGCCGCGCCAGTGGATTTACGAATGCAATCTCCAGTATCGCCAATTGGCTGCGAACCGGCGTCGCCGTATGCGCAACATCGGGTGCGGGTGGATGAGCGCCGTCGTTGTCAAAGGCCGAACAAGGATGCAGGACCAGCTTCAATACCTCATCAGCTTTGGCAAGCGCTGGGGCGAGGTGATCACTGAGATACGCGTGCAGTTGGTCCAGCCCTGCGCGAGGGCTGAAGTGCACATGAATGCGATCAAACCGGTCCGGGCCATTGTAAGTCTGGTCGTCCAGACGATTGACCAGCGTCCGCGAGCCTTGGGGCAGATCGTAGGCCAGCGTTTCTTCGAACATGTTCTGCTCGTCGGAGAACAGGATCGGACTGGCCTGCTTGAAGCGCTCCTGCTCACTCGCCGAGAGAAAACCGATCTCGACGCCACCGTCGAGTTCATAGTCGGCAATTTCCTGAATGCCCTCTGCCAACGGCCAGAGATGCGCGTCCTGATTGCGGGTGAAATGGTGCTGGATGTACAAACCGAGGCCGGCAAGCCGTGAGCAAAGCGGGCCGTGAACGTCACGCCAATAATGGGCGAAGATCTCATGGGGAACACGTTCGCGGCGCTTCACTGTGGTGTAGCTATTGATCTGAATCATGCGTCACCTGTCGTCTTGAACTTCCTGAATGTGCAGTTCTGACGCATGAGCTGTCGCGTGGTTCAAAGCTTTTGATGGGGGTGGACGAATCCGGCAATGGTCGGCCATTCAAGGTGCAAACACGATTTTGAGCAGCGGATCATTCAGATACGCGACATTGAGCCTGGTCCAGGGATTGATCCGCGACTGCTCCGGCGAAAAAATGTGGCCCGGTGCGATCATGAATCCCTTGGGCAGCAGTTTTCGCGTCAACTCCCGGGCATCGTCGATATGCGCAAATCTGGCCCACAGATAAAGGCTCTGCTCCGGGCGGTAGAACACCTCGGCACCGATCTCGTCCAACATCTGCAAGCCTTCTGCCGTTGCCGTTTTCAATCGCTCTTGAAGGCGGATCAAATGCCGCAGGAAATGCCCCTCGGTGAGAATCACATCGACCGTACGCTCGCAATACTCGGAAGAACTGGTGTGCAGCAACATCTTCAGGTCTCCCAGTTCATCGATGACTTCCTTGCTGCCGGCAATAAAGCCAACCCGCAGCGCCGCCGAAACCGATTTGGAGAAACTGCCGACATACAGCGAGTGTTTCAGCTGGTCCAGCGCCGAGACCTTGATCGCCGAGGCCGGTTTGAAATCTGCCAGCGCGTCGTCATCCACCAGAATGAAATTATGTTCCTCTGCCAGCTGCACCAGTCGGTGCGCTTTACTCGGCGACAGGTCGGATCCCGTCGGGTTATGCCCCACCGACTGGATAAAAAACAGCTTGGGTTTATGCGCACGCAAATACTGCTCCAGCACGCCAATGTCCGGCCCATCGGGCAAGCGCGGCACCGCGAGCATTCGCGCACCTTGCAATTGCAGCTTGCCAAACAGCGGGTAATAGCCGGGATCTTCCACGAGCACCGAATCCCCGGCCGTCACGAAACGCCGGATGATGAGGTCCAGGGCGTGATTGGCACCGTGGGTGGTCACAATTTGCCGGGGGCTGGCAACAATCGAATAGCTCGCCAGTTTTTGCACCAGATGTTGCCGCAAGCCGGCATTGCCCAAACGGTTGCCATAGCGAAACAGCGTCGACACGCCAGTACGCATGATCTGTCGGGTGAATTTGTCCAGACGCAGATCCATCAGCCACTCAACCGGCGGAAACCCCTCGCCCAGCGGCGAATGGCCCGGTTCGCGAACGAACTGCTGGCGCATCAGCCAGATCGTGTCCATCGCCCGCGCATAGGGCAACGGCTCTTCCGGTTCGCTGCTGCTGGGAGCGCCCTGCTTGACGAAAAAGCCTTGCCCGTGACGCGCTTCGATCAACCCTTGGGACGCAAGTGATTCGTAGGCGTTGATCACGGTGTTTTTCGAGTGACCCAGCAGCCGCTGGCACTCTCGCAGCGACGGCAAACGGTCACCGACGCGATAGGTGCCATTGGCGATCTGTTCCGCCAGGGATGCCGTTAACTGTTGAGCCAGCGTCAGCCGCGCCATGTCCACGTCCTGAGAAAAACATTCAACGAGGGTACAGCTTAGGTACTGTCTGTCCAAACTGTACCTTCTTTGCCGGTACAGAGCAGTCTAGGGTGACAGCCACTCAAAAATAAAAATCTGTACAGGACTGCTTCCCCATGAGTATCGACTCACGCCTTCCCATGTTCCGGGGCATGACGCCCGCCGAACGCCTGGACCACCTGCGCGAACTTCTTGATTTGCCCGCCGACGATGTCGCCCTCCTCCGTGACGCTGGCGCGCTGCCGCTGGAAATTGCCGATGGCATGATCGAAAACGTGATCGGCAAATTCGAGCTGCCGTATGCAGTGGCGAGCAACTTCCTGATCAATGGCCGCGACGTCATCGTGCCCTTGGTAGTCGAAGAACCTTCAGTGGTTGCGGCGGCTTCGTTCATGGCCAAGCTGGCCCGCGAAGCCGGTGGTTTCCAGACCTCAAGCTCGCTGCCGTTGATGCGCGCCCAGGTACAAATTGTCGAGGTTTCCGACCCGTACAACGCCCGTTTGAGCCTGATGCGGCGCAAGGATGAAATCATCGAACTGGCAAACCGCAAGGATCAGTTGCTCAACAAGCTGGGCGGCGGTTGCCGTGATATCGAAGTCCACACCTTCGCCCAAAGCCCACGCGGCCCGATGCTGGTGGCGCACCTGATCGTCGATGTGCGCGATGCCATGGGCGCAAACACCGTGAATACTATGGCTGAAGCGGTTGCTCCGCTGATGGAAGAAATCACTGGCGGCAAAGTCAGGCTGCGGATTCTGTCCAACCTCGCTGACCTGCGCCTGGCCCGCGCTCAGATTCGTATCGCGCCGGAACTGCTGACCACCACCACTTTCAAAGGCGAGGATGTCATCGAAGGCATTCTTGACGCGTACAACTTCGCGGTGATTGACCCCTACCGGGCGGCGACGCATAACAAAGGCATTATGAACGGCATTGACCCGCTGATCGTTGCCACCGGCAATGACTGGCGCGCGGTTGAAGCCGGGGCCCATGCGTATGCCTGCCGCAACGGGCATTACGGCTCGCTGACAACCTGGGAAAAGGATGGCCAGGGCAATCTGGTGGGAACCCTGGAAATGCCCATGCCGGTTGGACTGGTCGGCGGTGCCACCAAGACTCATCCGCTGGCGCAACTGTCCTTACGCATTCTGGGGGTGAAGACCGCTCAGGAATTGGCGGAAATCGCCGTCGCGGTCGGCCTGGCGCAGAACCTGGGCGCCTTGCGCGCGCTCTCAACCGAGGGCATACAACGCGGCCACATGGCGCTGCACGCGCGCAACATCGCGCTTTCGGCCGGCGCCAAAGGTGATGAAGTCAGCTGGCTGGTCAAGCAGATGGTCGACGCGGCAGACGTGCGCTCCGACCACGCCGCTGAACTGCTCAAGCAAAAGCGGGCGCAGTGATGAGCCGCGCTGGCGAACAGGCTGTGCGGCTGGTTGAAGTGGGCGCCCGGGATGGCTTGCAGAACGAGCCGCGAATACTTGCGCCGCAGATCCGCGTGCAATTGCTGGAACGCCTGGCAAATGCCGGACTGCGAACCATCGAGGCCGGTGCTTTTGTTTCGCCACGCTGGGTGCCACAAATGGCAGGCTCGGACGAGGTGTTCAACGCCTTGCCGGTGCGTTCCGGCGTCACCTGGACAGCGCTGGTGCCGAATGTACAGGGACTCGAAGCCGCGCTGGCTGCGGGCTGTCGCGAGGTGGCGGTATTCGCCGCCGCTTCGGAGGCGTTCTCGCAAAAGAATATCAACTGCTCAATCACCGAAAGCCTTGTGCGTTTTCAGCAGGTCATGGCGCGCGCGAGGGAGGCTGGCGTGCGGGTGCGCGGTTATGTTTCCTGCGTCATGGGTTGTCCGTTTACAGGTGTGGTCCAACCCGAGGCCGTCGCCGCTGTGAGCGCGTCGCTTTATGAAATGGGTTGTTATGAAATCAGTCTGGGCGACACCATTGGCGCCGGCACACCAGCGGCAACCAAAGCGCTGCTTAAAGCCTGTACTGAGGTCGTTCCGGTTAGTGCGCTGGCCGGTCATTTTCATGACACGTATGGCATGGCCATCGCCAATATTTACGCGGCACTGGAGGCCGGTGTGCGGGTTTTCGACAGCTCGGTCGCAGGTCTGGGCGGCTGCCCTTATTCGCCCGGCGCGACGGGCAATGTTGCCACTGAAGACGTGATCTACCTGCTGGACGGCCTGGGCCTGAGCCACGGGGTCGACCTTGAGAAATTGATCGAGACGGGAGAATTCATCAACGCCGAGCTCGGCCGCGAAACGGCGTCCCGGGTATCGCGCGCCATGCTTGCGAAACGTCGAACATCAGCACTGGCTTAAGCTGCATCTCTTCACCTTCATAACAATAAAAGCCCGCAAGGGCAGTGGGAGAATTCCTTTGAAATCCGAACTGTTTGAAGTTTGGGGCGACACGGTAGACGGTCGTCATCTGATTTACGCCATCGCCATCGGTGCAATCGTCAGCCTGGGGGCGTTTTTCATCGCCAAGCACCTGTTGGTCGGCTGGGTTGCTTCGGCGCAAATGGCCCGGGCTTACGCCATGCTGATTGGCATCGTCGGTTGTCTGGCAGGCGGCGCCATCAGTGCCGCGCTGTTCAAACCCAAGCGCCATGTCATGGAACACCAGGCCGATCCTGCCTGGCGCGCACAGGTGTTGCTCGAACTGCAGAACGAGTTTGGCGATCTGGGCAAGCTCTCCGACTTGCCGCCAGCCACCATTGCCGAGCTTCGCGAGATGGACCTGTATGAGCTGTTCGCAGACTATGAGCGGGCACAACTGGCCAAGGTCGACAGCCCAGAGCTGCCCGCGCTGGATGTCGAGCGCGCTGTGAGCATCAAAGGTGGCCGGTCATGATGGCGCCTTTGCTGGATCAGCTCCTTATCGCGTTGGGCATGGGTATTCTCGGGGCAGTGATCTTTGCCGGGATCGGACTGATCTCCGGCAGCGACGAAACCACTACCCTCGCGCCATTGACCTTGCTGGTCGTGCTGCTCGGCGTGCCTGCACCTGGCATCCTGACGTTCTTTCTTGCCGGCGCCGTCGCCAAACACATGACCCACGCGGTGCCGACTGCGTTGCTGGGGATTCCCGGCGACACCATGGCCACGCCGCTCATGCGCGAGGCCAACTTCCTGCGCAACCTCGGTGTGCCGCACATTGCCCTGCGCAAGATGATTTCCGGCGCGGTGATTGCTGCGTTGATCGCCGTCCCCATGGCTGTGCTGTTCGCGGTGATGCTCTCGCCGTTCGGTGACATGATCAAGCGCGCTGCACCCTGGGTTTTCCTCGCCGCAGCCATTGCCATTGCCTGGTTCTCCAAGGGACGCCTGGCAGCGGTGTTGACCCTGATCCCGTTTGTCATGGTGATCATCGGTTTGCAAACCATGACTGGCCAATACGGCATCAAACTCAGCGTCAGCTACTTCCTCGGCATCGCCATCGGGCCATTGATTGCAGCACTGTTTTCCCTGCTCGCGCCTGCCGAGCGAGACAACATGCGTCGCAACGAGGGTCGCACCTTCTCCCTGTCGCCGGACGTCAAAAGTTGGGGCGGCTTTTTCCCGAACCCGCTCAAGGTCCTGGACCGCAAGCAAAGCATGTGGACCGCCATTACCGCAGTCATCTCCAGTGCCACCTTTGTCTTCAGTCCAGTGGCGATGACCGTGATCATGGGCGAAATGGTCGGGTCGCGGGTCAAGCATGTCTACCATCGGCTTACTACCGTGATTACTGCCCGGAACGGGGTTACCGAATCGACCTACATTGCCGAAGCATTGATTCCGCTGATCGCCTTCGGCCTGCCGCTCAGTCCGGTCGCCGCAGGCCCGGCCGCGCCACTGTTCAATGCACCGCCACGTTTCAGCGTGGATGCGGCGACCGGTCAGGTAAATAACCTGCACTCACTGCTCAGTACCTGGGAGTTTCTCGGCTACGGCATGCTCGCAGTGGTGGTCGCCATCCTGATCGCCTACCCGTTCACCATGAATTACGCGCATCGGGCCGCTTCTTATGTGTCGCGCAAGATCAGCCACGAAGCCGTCATCGCGACCTTTGTCGGCCTGATTCTGGTGATCGGCATCTGGGAAGGTGGCCTGCTGGGGCTACTGGTGATTATCACTGTCGGGCTGTTGGGCGGATTTTTATCACGCTTTCTGGGCTTCAACATCGGCGTGCAGTTCATGGGCTATTACACCGCCGTGCTGACCGTACCCGCTATCGTCGCCATGCTGGGTGCATGACGCATAACCAACAGAACAACAATAATCAGGTGATCCTCAATGCATAAGCAGATTCTGGCTTCGATGTTTTTCCTGTTGAGTGCGGGCGCCATCCACGTGCAGGCCGCAGCGTCGATTCCGACGCTCAGCTACCCTGCCGACGGCCAGCAATTGCAGGCAATCCCGGCGGCGGAAAAAGATCTGCCAACCGTCACCGCCCAGCAATGGCTGAAAGTGTCGGACAAAGGCCTGCAACTGGAAGGGCCGTCATTCGACCGGCAAGGCAATTTGCTGTTCGTGGAAGTCTTCGGTGGCCAGGTGCTCAAGGTCGACACCCAGGGCAAGCTCAGTGTCGTCGTGGCAAAAAATGCCTTGGGTTCAGCGGGGCTGGCGATCCATAAGGACGGCCGTCTGTATGTAGCCGGGCTGGGCAACTTCAAGGACACCGGCAACTTGACCACCTACAAAGCCGATGGCTCGGCGCCGCAGGTGATCATTGCCGGCAACAAAAACTATCTGGTGGATGACCTGGTGTTCGACAGCACCGGCGGTTTTTACTTCACGGACTTCAAAGGCACTTCCACCGAACCCAGCGGCGGGGTTTATTACGTGCCCTCAGACGGTAAAAGCATCGTACCGATCCTGCCCAAACTGGCGATTGCCAACGGCATAGCCTTGTCGCCGGACGGCAAGACCCTGTGGGTTACCGAATTTGCCACTGGCTTGCTACACCGCATCGAACTGAAGGACGCGACAACCATCGCCCCGTTTGGCGAGGCGGTGGTTTATCGCTTCAACGGCCCTTC